>VFSW01000055.1_pt1 | contig 128855 bp, 142 predicted proteins | sample 5358111 | NCBI WGS metagenome assembly VFSW01 (sample SAMN11554181, study PRJNA540505) | mine drainage metagenome | isolation source: sediment from site ElyBrook_90M | place: USA: Ely Copper Mine, Vershire, VT | collected 2017 | reverse complement strand
TGCCATACACTTTGATTATCTCAAAGTGTCGCACTTACTTGTTGAACTAACTAAAACCCGCATAAAATGCGGGCTTGGCATCAATATCTCTATTCTATCTGCGCTTATCCGTTAGCTTATCCTTGTATTTTTCCAGCTCGTTCTTGATCTTGCCCTTTACCTCGTCCACGGCCGTCCGCAGGTCCTCGTTCGCGCTTTCGGCCCGGATAACCTTGCCCGGCAAATCCAGGTTCAAAGCGGCCCGGAAGACGTCCCCGTGCCGGTGGTGCTGGGTTGTCCGGCCGACCTCCACAAGGGCCGTGAGCTCCCCGGCCTTCTCAAACCGCTTGAGGAGCCGGGCCAGCGACCCGATTTTGCTCTCCACGTAGGCCTTGATGGTCGGGGTCAGTTCAAACCCCGCGGCTTCAATGTTTATTCTCATATCACTATCATTATATACGTACAACACTCTAAAGTATGGTATATCGCTAAAGAAGTTCCGATCTATTTACTTTTCAGCTTCTTGCTTAGGGAAATCACCTCGTCCCGCAGTATGGCGGCGAGCTCAAAGTCCAGCTTCTCGGCCGCCTCCTTCATCTCCGCCTGTTTTTCCTTGAGGAGCGTCTCCAGCGATTTTTTGGACTTCGGCAATGGTTTTGTCTCCAGCTTCAAGATTTCTTCAGTCGGCAGAATATCTTTTATCTCCCGGATGATGGTCTTGGGCGTAATATGGTGCTCTTTGTTGTATTTAAGCTGGATCTCGCGCCGGCGCTCCGTCTCCCCCACTGCCCGTTTGATGGAGCCGGTGATGTTATCGGCATATATCAAGACCTCGCCGCCGGCATTCCGGGCCGCCCGGCCGATGGTCTGGATAAGAGCCGTTTCGCTCCGGAGAAAACCCTCCTTGTCGGCGTCCAAAATGGCGACGAGCGATACCTCCGGCAGGTCCAGGCCCTCGCGGAGGAGGTTTACGCCCACGAGGACGTCAAAGCCGCCCCGGGCAGAGCCCTTGCGCAGTTTTGTGAGTATTTTGATGCGGTCCAGCGTGTCCACGTCGCTATGAAGGTACGACACCTTCATCTTTCGTTCCTCAAGGTACGCGCTCAAATCTTCCGCCATCTTCTTGGTTAAGGTCGTTACAAGCACCCGTTCGTTTTTCTTCACCCGGTCCTCTATCCGCGGAATGAGGTCGTCTATCTGTCCCCGGACCGGGCGCATGGTGAGCTTCGGGTCCACAAGGCCCGTCGGGCGGATGATCTGTTCAACGATCTGCGCGCTCACCTTCTTTTCAAATTCCGCCGGCGTGGCCGATGTAAAAATAGTCGCCCCGGTTTTTTCGGTAAACTCGTGGAAGCGCAAAGGGCGGTTGTCGGCGGCGGAGGGCAGGCGGAAGCCGTATTCAATTAGCGTCTTCTTGCGCGAGGCGTCGCCTTCGTACATCCCCTGGATCTGCGGAACGGTGACGTGCGATTCGTCTATGATGGTCAAAAATCCGCCTTCCGACTTGCGGGGGAAATAGTCCAAAAGGGTGTCCGGCGCGGCGCCCTCGCCCCGGCCGGAAAGAATGCGGGAATAGTTCTCTATGCCGTGGCAGTAGCCCACTTCGCGCATCATGGCCATGTCGGCCTTGGTCCTGCGCTCCAGCCGCTCGGCCTCCAGGAACTTCTTCTCTTTTGCAAATATCTTGAGGCGGGCCTTCATTTCAGCCTCTATCTCTTTAAGCGCCCGCGCCCGGTCCGCGGGCGGGGTGATGAAGTGCTTGGCGGGGGCGACGTATATCTCGGGCAGTTCCGGCGTCACACCGGGACGGAAGCCCTCCACGGGATTTATCTCGTAGATTTTGTCTATCTCCCCGTCCTTGATGGCGAAGTTGTAGATGACTTCCCGGTCCGGCGGCATTATCTCCCAGTTATCGCCGCGGACGCGGAATGTGCCGCGGGTGAGGTCGGCGGTCGTCCGGTTGAACTGGAGCTCCACGAGCTTTTTGATGAACTGGGCGCGCTCCAGTTTGTCCCCCGGCTTGAAGTGGAAGATGTTTTTGGCGTAGACCTCCGGCGCGCCCAAGCCGTAGATGCATGAGACGGAGGCGACGACGATAACGTCCTGCCGGGTGAGGAGGGCGGTCGTCGCCGCGTGACGGAGCTTGTCTATCTCGTCGTTCACCATCGCTTCTTTTTCAATATAAGTATCGGAACCGGGCATATAGGCCTCCGGCTGGTAGTAGTCGTAATAGGAGACGAAATAGTTGACGCTGTTATGCGGAAAGAGCTCGCGAAACTCGTTCGTGAGCTGGGCGGCCAGGGTCTTGTTGTGGGCGATGACGAGCGTCGGCTTTTGGACCTTCTCTATCACGTTCGCCATCGTGAACGTCTTGCCGGAACCGGTGACCCCGAGGAGCGTCTGGTAGTGGTAGTCCTTCTTGAGCCCCGCCGCGAGCTTTTCTATTGCTCTCGGTTGGTCTCCAGCCGGTTTGTTCTTGGATTCTATTTTGAATGCCTTCATATACGCTGAAATCCCCTTGGTTCTCCCGTCCAAGGGTTATGAAAGGAGTTTAAGCCACCCGCCGTCCTATTTCAAGAAATCTGGGAGTTTGGTTTTGTCGAAAAGGCCGCTACCATAGGTTTTCTCGGCCTGGCCGATGGATTCTTTGATCGATTGGAGCAAGGCGCTGGCCTCCTTGAGTTTGGATGGATTGGCGTGGATCTGTTCGTACAGCTTGATGTTACCGGAAAGTTTTTGACCGAACATCTGGAACTTATCCATCTCAACTTGCATGTTCAAATGATGAGCCAAGGCATAGCTCAAAACATCGTTGCGATAATCGTGGGACATATATTCCGCTCCGGTGTATCCCCTGGCGACCATAGTGTCGGCCAAACTGCCCGGATGGGTCTCAACGGCGCCGGTCACCTCATGAGGCAGGCTGGGGTGTTCCGGCACGATCGGAGCATGTTCGGCGGCGTGCGTGGGCGTATTCTCCCAGATAGGATTGCCCGGCGGATGGTCGGGATGCGTCGGGATTTGGGGCGGATAATGGTCGGGGTACCCAGCCACGTTCTCGTGGCCGGTCGCGCCCGGACCGAACTCCTGATGGAGCTGCTCGCCGCCCGGAACTGCCGGATGGTCGGCCAGCGGACCGAGGTGTTCCGGCGCCGTCAGCGCATGGCCGCCAAGCGTATTAAGTTTTCCTCCCCGGATCGCGTTCTCCATATGATGAGAGGAACTGAGTGGAGCTGGTTCCACCTTACTGGGTATAGCGTTCGGCCCGAATTTCTTCTCGGTCACGAGATGGTAAAAATCATTTTCGGTTCCAGGAGTACTGTGGCCGCCAGGAATGAGTTCCAGATGCGGCCCCTTGGCGGCGTCATTATAGACGGCAATAATTTTATCTCCGGGGTGCACTAGGCGCATATCGGAAAGATGATGGCCGTTATAAGCGGAATTGGGGTTTTCCCAGAGTTTAGTAAACTCTTTTTCGCTCAAACCTAGCCTGTGGGCCGCTTCCCAAATATTGCCATGCTCGCCAACAGTGGCGGAGATCTCGTGGACTTCAGGAACTGGGACGGGAATAACCTCCCCGCGCGGTATGGCCTCGGCGGAATGTTGAGCCACCTCATGCGGCATCGGGTTAACATGGCCTGTAGTAGCGGCCGTGTGATCCGCTACCATTTGGTTTCCACCGGCCGTGGGCTGGACAGCACCGTGTATTCCTGCGATTAGATCGCGGACGAGATAACCGGCAGTGGCAAATCCGGCCGCCATAGCCGCCCCCTTGATTGTGGCATTGCGTACGTGAGCGTTTATCCTGCCCTCTTTGAACTCAAGGAATTGATTTAATCTTTCGGTGACGGCCGTATGGACATCTTTGTTCAACAGGCCCGTTTCTGCTTCGGCACGGCCTTGTGCCGCAATCAAAGCGTATTCATTAGCTAGACGATCTTTATCAGCGCCGAAATTAATAAGACCACTTTCCATCTTGGCTTGAGTGTAGAACAAACGATTGTTCAACTCTTGGCGTAGCTTCCCCTTTGCTTCCTCGGTCGTTGCCGCGTCTATCTTTTCAATGAGATTCTCTATTCTGTTCGCCAATCTTATGCCGTCAACAACGTTTAAGAGGTCCACCTTTTCTTCTCCCCTTTCGGTCTTAATTTTCTTGGTGGTCCTCAGTTTTTCCCCGCCCTTCGCTCGCAAAGATTCCTCTTTCAGAGATTCAATCGCCCGTTTGCGCGCGGAATATCCACCTAATCCAGCCGCAACGAGCGGCGCGCTAACGAGGCCGAGGGCGCTGATGGTGACGCTACGAGCTACGAAACCAACGCCAAAATAGCTCAAGCGCTCTTTAGCGGTGCCATACCAGGCCTTTTGCCAGAAGGTTTTAAGCTCTGCTTGAGAGAGCGCATCTTCAACATCCTTATTGGAGCTCAAAAGCTGGCTCATCCGAACGCTCTTATCAATATCTATCATCTCAAGCGCTGCTTTTTCGTCGCTTCCCAACTTGGCTTTCTTGGTGGTCAATAGCTCCTTGAAACTTTCGTCATATTCTTTTTTCGCTTTATCAAAAGTTCGTTTTTCACTCCTACTGAATCGTCCTTCATTTCCGATGCCGGCGAATTTAGCCGCGGCTGCGTTAAAACGATCGGCGACCTCTTTTTCCCTGCCGGTCAAACCTTCCGTTCGTCCGGCAAAAAGCATTTCTAATTTACCGTTTTTATCAAAAGAAGCATCCAGCCCGCTTTCTTTTGTCTGCCGAATAAGCTCTTTGAGTTCGTCCCCGTGGGTTTCAATACCGCCCTTAAAGAGTTCTTTTGCTTCAGCCGCCTCGGCTTTGCTGTAGGTTTCCGCCTTTAATAAGCTGCGCTTTGTTTTTCCCCAAAAACCGGTTGCCTTCATATCCTTTTCAACGCGCGCATAAGCACCTTCGCGTATCTTTCCGTAGCTGATTTGATTAAAATTCTCTAGAACAATTGCCTTTTGTCCGCCGGTCAACTCATTGAAGCCGGGGATTTTTGTAAGGTCTTCGGGCTTAATGTTGTACCTATCGGTGAAACGCTGGATTGCCGCTGACAGAGGATCTTTGATTTCCTTCTTCACCTCCGCCATCTCCGGCGATTTTTCCAGTTTCTTCTCCTTTTCTTTATCGGTAGGTTTTTCGGTCTTTACCTCCGGTTTTGCTTCAGCGGGTTTCTCCGCCGGTTTTTCGCCGGTGACGATCTCCACCGCGGTTTTCAGCGGTTCCGGTTTCGGCTCCGCCGCAGGCGGGTTTTTCGCTGCTTCGGCTTTTTGCGCCACCGTCTTTTCGCCCATCCGGCTCTTCAGGATGCGCGTTAATTCTTCGGCCGATTTGGTTTCAATGTCTTGATCGGGAATATTGTACTGGCGCAGCGTCTCCTTCATGCTGTCCGGCGCGACAACCAATTTTTTAAATGCTCCTTCGTCGGCCTGCCTCAGCATCGCCTGCGCGCGCTTTTCGTAATCCGGTTGGACTGCCGGCGTTTCTTTATTCTCTACCGGCGCCGGCTGGATGACTTCCGGCGGCTTTTCGGTTTCCGGCTTCTCCGCTTCCGGGATACTCAACCCCTCCCCTGTTAATTTCTCCGTCATATACCTTAATTATACAAGCAAAAAAACTCATTTGGGAATGGTTGATAAGTCAGCTCGGGAGGCCTAATAAGCTATTCAAAAACAAGCACTGCGGCGGCCACCACGGTCGTCCACAGGCCGTCTTTGTGGCCTTCGGCCGATTGGGTGATGTTCGTGGTCTTGAAGATTTTCCCGGAGGACTTGTAGACCTGCTCCCGTTCGTCCCAGGCGGCATTCGGGTCAAATTCCAGGCCCAAAGTGGAGGCGAGCATCGTGGCCGCGAGGTCCTCGGCATATTCCCCCGCCTTTTCCTCCGTTTCGCCGAAGGAGTGGTGTTCGGAAAGATAGCCATACTGGTTCGGGTCGCTGGGCTGGGCAAGGCCGATGGATGAGACCACGAGACGGTTCGGCTCGTTCGTCGCGTTCCGGGCCATGACGCAAAAGACCACCTGGCCGGGGTTCAGGAGCTTCTTGCCGTCCTCTTTGGAGACGCGTTTGCAGTTGGGCGGGAAGATGGAGCTTACCATCACCAGGTTATATTCGGCGATGCCCGCGTCCCGCAGGGCCATCTCAAACGACTGCAGCTGTTCCTTGTGCCGCCCGACGCCCTTCGTGAAGAACATCCTCTTTGGTACCAATGTGTTCATAATGAATACAAGTATATAACATCAGCTCCGAATGGAGCTGTGGAAAACCGTTTCGGGGTAATAAAAACCCGCCAGATAAAATGGCGGGCATTGTTCTGAAAAAGATTAAGTGCGTTGTCAGGGCTTAGTGATAAGTGTCCATCTTCGTTCTGGGCTCAGATATTGAAGCAGTTCGCGGACATCATCCATAGTAACCCGGTTGATGTCGTTTCCGTATTCTGCGAGAGAGATCACTCTCTGATAATTGGCGAGATCATCCAAAGCACCGTTGCGAATTCCTTGGCCTGTCGGGTCGATCATGAAATTACTGGCTAAGGCGCGCTTTTTAGCCCGTTCGAACCAGTTTGCGCGGTCCTGCATGTCGGCAATGCAAACCTCTATGACGTTCTCTATCTCGTCCATGGCCAGAGGTACCAAAGAACGGCATTCGATGGCGAACTCGTTGATGGAGCGGAAGTTCATATGCTCGCTATTGATGGCGTATGTCCATGCTCGTCGTTCCCGCACCTCGTCGTTCAGCGCTTCGTCGAACATGTCTTTGAGGATACTGATAGATCGCTGGTTCACGTTGCCGGGTATCCTGGCAATGCTGGCATAAGCGCCGATCGAGGCCTGTTCGGCCATTTTTACGTACTGGGAAAGTTCGAAGACGTAACGGGTTTCAGTCGGCGGTTCGAAGTGCAGAATTGGCTGGGGTAATTGTGTTCTTACTCCGGGTTTAGTCATGGCAAACGGACTTTTCGATATGATTGCGACTAAGTCGTCTAACTGTATACCACCGACGCCGACGATGCTTATATTCGCCGGGACGTAATGAGCGTCGTAATGCGTCTGCAGGTCGTGGAGCGTGATTTTGGTGATGGATTCCGGCTGACCGAGGGGCCGGACGAATCTTTCCAGCCAATGGCCGGAATAGAGAGACCGGCGTGCCCGGATGTCTAGGTCCAGACTGAACTTTACCGGGTATTGCCGGTGAAATTCGCCCATGATCACTTGGCGTTCCCGTTCTATCATTTTTTCCAGTTTGGCAGTGAGCATCATTTGGCCGAAGATATCGAAGGCCTTGGCCAGAACGTAGTTGCTTATCGGCACGAAAGCGTGATAGCGCGTGGCCGGATAGCTGGTGCGCCCGAGACCGATCGTGCCGCCACAATCGCCAAAAAAATCCAGGATGTCGCTTTTGGCAATGCTGGCGTTTTCGGAAACTAAATGTTCCACGAAGTGCGCCAGACCTTCTAGGCCGACCGGATCGTGTTCGGCGCCGCTATGAACCATGAAGCCCAGGGCTTCCCAAGGGCGCGGCCAATAAGCTGCATAAACGTTCAGACCGTTCGGTAACTGTTCGGATCGAAAATCAGCATATGGATCCCACATAGAAGATCACCTTCCTTCCTTTCATGTTTGTATTCTGTTAATAAGGAGCGCTTAAATTAAAACAAAATTGACGTCAATGTCAATGGGCAAGTTCATAAAATAAAGACACCGTTGAAACGGTGTCTCACCCCTATAATTAACTACTTGAATTGATCGGCGGTAGGTTTGTAAAATACGATCGAAAATTCTTCCCGGGACATTCCCAGCTTTAGTCCCTCTTTCCTTAGGACGTTCTCGATCGCTCTTATTGTGACGCCGCCGATATTGCGTGTCCGCACTATCCTTGCCTGGTCCATGGTCAGCAATCTTTCGAGGTGCCCCGCATTAAGTTCCTTTATGGCGCCGTACCTGAGATCCATCAGGTCGTAGAGTCCGGACTTGATCCTGACGACGCCAAAGAGTTTTTTACCGATCCTCTCGCAGGCCTCTCCACTGCCGTTTTGGGCAATTTCCTTGATCAACCTGCTTCGATTTTTCAGCATAACCCTTTCGCTTAAAAGTTTCTGGGCCACCATTTCGCGCGGGACCAGCGCCTCGTCCTTGATGTACCGATTCGAAACCGTTGCTAGCTTATTGCTGTTGAAAAGTTCCAGCGCTCGAAGAAGCCGGTTTATCATATGTTCCGACCGGCCGACCATCTTCACTATTCCGATGGCGTGCAATGCGCCGTCGGCGATGTCGCCAGCTATCTTCTTCTGCCAGAGCCTCTCTATAGCAGACGTTTTTTTTCTCACGGTTGACTCCTTTCTTTTATGGCCGTGAATACTGGCTTTAAATTACGGTATTTGCCGATATTTGTCAATAAAACCCGGTAGTCAACTGGTGTGCACCCTAGTGAATGACGCGGAACGTGCTGAGCCGAGCCGAAGTAATAGAACTTTTTTCAGGGACAAGCTACGCGAAGAAGAACTATCCGAGATTATTACGGATTGATTCTTCTGGGACCGTTTTACTTTTTAACTTGATAATGAAGCTGTATTATGTTTCGTGATATTTTTCTAACCCCCGTTAATCGGAGGTTTAGTTTGAAACTTTCCGGACAGAACAACGGAATCCCCCGCCCCATAATTACTCCTTCAACATTTACTTTTACCTCGTTGATGAGGCCTAATTTCGCAAATGCAGAGTTAGTCCGTGACCCGCCGGTCAAAATGACTTCTTTGAATCCCTTCTTTCTCAGTACGTCTATCGCTGCCTTAGGCGAACCAGCCAACACGAATCCCTTATTTAGTTTCAACCCTTTATTCCTTGAGACGATCACTTTCGTGACACGTTCAAGAGATCTCAGGTAAGAACTATCCCATTTTCTGACGGTCTCATAAGTCTTGTGGCCCCAGATTAGACCCCCCGCTTTCTTAGTCGCTTTCACAAACTCCACCCAATTATTATGGGAAAGAAAATCCTCCTTATTGTCTGGAGTTGCTATCATGCCGTTCATGGACATGGCCATCCAAAGTGTAATTCTCATAGATTTGGCAATATTTTCCTTCAAGTCCAATCTCAAGTATATGCTCAAGTAGGGTGCGGAATACGGGAATCGAACCCGTGCATCTTGCTTGGGAAGCAAGCGTACTGCCACTGTACTAATTCCGCGTCTTTAAGTCGGTTGCTATTCTTTTGTTGATATAACCCCTACCAAACCCAGTCTTTAGTTGTAGTTCTCGTTTCCGGGCGTCTGTTTTGTTACGACAGGCCTCGTAATATACCAAAAGTATCTTATCAAACTTCCTGGTAGTTTGCACTTTACCTTTTTGGTGCTCTTCGTATCTCCTTTTTAGATCGTCGGAGAAGCCAACATAGAACTTATGTCTATGATTTTTCTCACTAGAACACAAGAGTACGTACGTATAAAACATTAAGGTCGCATTCTACCACCCCGCCCAAAGCTTCGCATTGTGGCGGGTCCGCCTAAATGCCCTGCGGGCTTTTGGCGGATATACTAATCCCGCAAATTACTTTTGGATATTACAACTTCCGTTCCCTATTGGCTAGACGAGGCCGAGGATGTGGCGGTAGACGTGGAATTAGGCGTCGTGATGATGATGAGCTTCTCGCCCTGCTGGACGTAGTTCGTTTGCGACTTGAGGATATTGATGAGGTTCTGCGGGTTCTTCAATGAATCCAGTTCGTTCTGGAGGGAGATATTCTGCTCGTGCAGTTTCGCAAGCTGGGCCGTCATGCTCACCTCCTGCGACTGGTAGTCGTTCTTGGCGCTATTCAAACTCCAAATCCCCCACCCCAAAAGGAGGATGACCGCCCCGAAAACAAACCATCGCCAGTTGCGTATCATATGAACATTATATCCCAGAGAGCGGCAAAACAAGAAAAGTAAATTGAGCTACGCCGCCTGCTCTGCGAGGAGGGTAACCTTGGGCAAGCGCCCTTGAGCGCCCGACGAGCGGGGCAAGCGGCGCAGCTGTACTCATTTTTTGAGTAGCTCCTTGAATAATTCTGGCGGGATGGTGACGCGGGCGTTCGCCAGAAGTTTCTCCTTCCCCCGTTTCTGCTTGGCCCAAAGCTTCATCTTCCGCGTCCGGTCGCCCCCGTTCTTGCCGAAGTTGCCGAGTTCCTTCTTCATGGCCGGGATATCCTCGCGGGCGATTATCTTGCTGCCGATCTTGGCCTGGATGGCCTGGGAGAACTGCTGGCGGGGCAGGGTCTTTTTGAGCTTCTCCGCCATGCGGCGCCCTTCGGTCTCGGATGTGGCGCGCGGGAAGAAGCGCGAAAGCCCGGGGATGTTGTCCCCCGCGACCGCAATATCCACCCGGACGATATCCGCCTTTTCGTACCCCGCGAGCTCGTAGCTCATTGAGGCGAAGCCGGAGGTAAGCGACTTGAGCTGGTCGTCAAAGTCGGAAATAAGCTCGGCAAGCGGCATTATGGCGTCAATGCGCGCCTGGTCTTCCAGCGTGGAGGTGCGGACGTCTTTCAAACGGAAGCGGCCGTAGATGGGGAAAATGGCCGAAAGGTAGCCGGCGGGCACGAGGATGGTGATTTTGACCATTGGCTCCATTATTTCTTCATAGACCTCCGGCATATCCTCCGGCTTAATAATGGTCCGCCATTCGTTCTTGGTCTTTATTTTGTAGAGCACCGAAGGGAAGGTGCTCACCGTGCCGACGTTGAACTCGCGCTTCAGGCGTTCGGCGGTTATTTCAAAATGGAGCCGGCCCAAAAATCCCACCTTGAAACCGCGGCCCAGCACTTCGTTCTGGTCCGGTTCTATCGCGAGGGCCGAGTCGTTCAAATGGAGTTTCATTAAACTGCGCTTTAGAAGGTCGTAGTCCCCCGTCTCCTCGGGATAGAAGGAAACGTAGACCACGGGATGCGGCTCGTTGTAGCCGTGGAGTGCCACGGTCTTTGGGTCCAGGCCCGGCGCAGGATTCGCGATGAGCGTGTCGCCGATTTTGAGCATGGCCGTGTCTTTGACGCCGGTTGCGACGTAGCCGATCTCTCCCGGCCCGATTTCTTCCGCCGGAGTCATCTGCGGCGCGAAGAAGCCGATCTCCTTCAGCTTGCCGGAAGCCCGGACCGCGCCGAGGGCGAATTCGTCGTGGTTTTGGATGCGGCCGTCAAAGACGCGGACGGCGACGATGACGCCTTTGTGGTCGTCGTAAAAAGAATCAAATATAAGCGCCCGGTTCGCTCCCTGCCCGTTGCCGGGCGCCTGTTTCGGCGGCGGAACTTTTATCACTACTTTTTCCAGCAGCTCTTGGACTCCTGCGCCGGTCTTTCCGGAAACGAGCAGAATGTCCTCCGGCGCGGCGTTGATGAGCTTGGCGAGCTCGCGCCTCACCTTTTCCACCTCCGGGCTGCCTTGGGGAAAAAGGTCAATCTTGTTAACGGCGCCGATGATGGCGAGCCCCGCGTCCTTGGCCGACCGGAAATTGGCCAGGGTTTGGGCTTGGATGCCTTGGGCGGCGTCCACGAGCAGGATGCCGCCTTCCACGGCCTGGAGGGCGCGCGAGACCTCGTAGCCGAAGTCCGAGTGCCCGGGCGTATCAATGAGGTTGAGTATATACTCAACCTCCGCAGAAGATCGCGGAAGGAACGCGGAATCTCGCGGAATATTACGGGCGGTATCATAAACAACTCGGTGGATATCCAAATTCTTGGTTCCGAAATTTACAAGCAAAGCTAATTTATACTTTGAACCCTTTAGGTAACTCCATAGTTGTTCTGTTTGGGGATGCCCAATCTCCGGTAGAGCTTTGAGCTCGATGAGCACCTTGTCTTCAATGACAAAATCCGGTTGGTAAGTACCAACCTTCTTATCGTCGTAGAAAACTCCAATGCTTTTTTCGCTTTCGAATTTCAGGCCCCTCTTATGGAATTCTTCTGCTAACGCATTATGGTAAACGCCTTCCTTATGTCCCAGGCCGAGTTTTTTCCTCACCTCAAAGGCGGCTCCTCGTATTTCGTATGTTAGGTCTTTATATAGCAGGTCGTTTTCGTCTTCTGCATTATTCTGCGTCTCATTCTGCGTAATTCTGCGGTTAGAATAATAGATCATTCTAACAGGTGCCATCTTAATGGTGATGCCGCGCTCCCGTTCCAGCTCCAGCTGGTCCAGGTATTGCGCCTGCATCTTCCGCTTTTCCACCGTGCCGGTTATCTCAAGCAGCCGGTCGGCCAGGGTGCTCTTGCCGTGGTCAATATGGGCGATGATGCAAAAATTTCTTATCTCTTTTTCTTGCATATGTAATTTCGTGTGAATAGGCAATTATTGCACGAGCCCATATTGACGGGAAAGGGGTCGGGAAAACGGGAGTTTTCCCGTAGCGGAAATACTAAAACCGCTGGGTGTTAGGGAGCGAGTTGCTGCATAGCGACTCGCGACGTCTATTTGTGCGATGATGCAGAAATTTCTGATGTTCTTTTCCATATTAGTCGGTGGCGGGTGGCTGGTTTTGGAGCGTGAGCGTGATTACGGTCCGGCCCGGCGGGTCGTCGGTTTGGTAATTGTAGGTACCCGTGCCGGTCTCGGCCCAAATGTAATGGAACGGGGCGTTAATGGTCACGTCCAGCGAGTTTTGGACGCCGGATTGCCGTTCAAATATGAAGGTGAACTTCCCGCCCGGCGTAACAAGCGTGGGATCGTTATACGGCGTCTGGTACCGCATTTCAAGCGTTTTCGTCTGCCCGGCGTTCAAGAGCAGCCAGGCGCCGAAAACGTTCTTGCCGAACTCGGTCCGCTCCATCGTCTGGTCGTTGCCGAGGAACACCTCGCCGTTTTGAATGGCCGCGAGGTCGGGGTTCACGCTATACCCGGCGCCTTTGTAGTTGAAGAACGGAACCTGCGGCCGCTGATTTTCGCCGATGGTCGCGACAAGCGTGGAATTCGGCTCGGTGAAGACCTGGAGAAAATCTTTGTTGGGCGCCCGCCACCACGATTCGGTTTGCGTGTTGCCATTGTGGGTGCGCGTCACTTTAAGGTCGGTGAAGACATTGCCGCTCGTGTCGGTGTCCACGGTCGCCTGAACGGCCTCCGAGACGAAGGCGTCGCTCTTGCCGCCCGCCACGTTCGCGTTCACGACGGCGAGGTATCCTCCCCAGAAATTGTCCGGCAGTTCGTAGATCGAACCGTCCAGGTCGTTGGTGTTGAGGAACGAAGCGATAGCTGGGTCTTTGAAGTAAAAGGTGATGTCCTTAGTGGCCACGAGGCTCTTGAAGGCGGTAAAGAGCGACTGCTCCGCGTCCGGAGAAAGGGCCTGGAGTTTTTGCATCAATATCGGCGCGAGGACCTGGAGGATTTTCTTCGGCTGGCTGGCGCGCTGGTCGGCGCTTTGCTCCGTCTGCTGCTGGACGACGTCCAGGATATTAGAAGAGTCTATCGTCGTCTTGTATTCCGGCAGGTATATCGGGCCAGTCGCTTGGAGCATCGCCTCAATGACGTTCACATTCAAGGCGATCGCGCCGTCAAACGTAGTGCTCGCATCCGCGTACATCTTGGAGGCCTCCAAAAATCCGATGACGGTCTTGGCCGAGGTCGGCTGGTCAAAGAACCAGTTCGCATCCCGCGCGCCCCAGTTCGTGGTGATGCCCTGAAGCTCTTCCGGCGGAACAACCTTCTCCTTAAGCTGGCCGTCCGGGTCGTAAATGTCGCGCACGTCCATGTTCGTGAGCTGGCCGCCCTGGATGGTGAGGTCGGCGTAGCTTCCTAAAAATCCCCCGCCGGGCCGGATCTCCGCCGGGTTTTCCAGGAAAACGAGGAAGTGCCGGGGCGTTTGCGAGGCCAGCCAATTAGTGAGGTTCACGAGCACGCTATCCCAGGCGTAAAGATTGCTGCTGTATTTGAGGTAGTCGTTGCCGATGGACGCGTTCACATCCTTGAAATAAGGCGAGAGGTTCTGCAGGTCGCTCGTGGTGTTCTTGATGGTTTGGGTCTCGGCGGCGATCTTTTGGACGAGAGTGTGAGTATCGTAAAGAAGTTTGATGAGGGCCGGGCCGTCATGCATTAGGTCCGGCACGGCTTGGGTTTGGATATTAGAAAGGTTCTGGGCCAGGGAGAGAAAGTCCCCGTTCAGCGTCACCGCTTGGCCGAGGAAGCTGAAGGCGTTCTTGAAAAGAGGCACGAAATTGCCGATGGTCTGGAGCAGGGCGCCGGTGAACCCCTGGTTCACGGTGGCGTTAATGTTGGAAAGGGCGGTATTGTTTTGCACGAGCAGGTTGGCCGCGGTCTGCGGCTCCATCTTCTTCAAAGCGTCGGCCGAGGCCACGAAGTTCTGGACGATGCTGCCGCCGCTTGAGGAAACCGACGCTTTGATGTGCGCCACGTTCCCGACCACGACAAAGGTCGCGACTGTGAGGAAAGCAATGACCCCGATGAATGAGGCGAAGAGGACTTTTTTGGTCCGGCCCCAGCCGGGTTTTTTCTTTTCCGGCACCTTGGCCAAGTTCACGGTCTCAAACTTCTTGAGGCGCTCGTAATTGAACGCGGGCTTTTTCACGTCCACGATCACCGGGTCTATGTTCTTTTTCGGAACTCTTTTCTGAGTCATCAGGATAAGGTGTCTGTACTATTATCCTTTATTAAGGCCTATTTTAGTAGTATTGACTTGCAGATAGATATGTGCTAAATTATAGTCAGCAATTTAGAAGCATCCCTAGCCCATACGGGAATACCTGTTGACCTTGTTGGCCGATAGGTGCTGAAGTTAAAAAACAACAAATTTTAACCCGGCACCGTGGGACATAACGGGCAAGGAGAATAGGATGAAAAGTATTCCTAAAGAGATAGCAAAAGGATTGATTGAGATCGTACTGAATAACAGTTTTTTCTCGCGCGTTGAAGTAACCTTCAACATTAGTGGTGATAGAGAAGATAATTACTCAGAAGACGCCGAGACCTATTTTTACGATCGCGATCAGAAAAAGTGGATGGTGGCGTATTCCAGTAAATATGGTGCGTCATTCACTCATGATCCAAAGGAAGATGTTGTTGTTACTGAAGAAGAGATTCTTGATCGCCTAGGAAAGTTAGAGAATGATGCGGCTTTGCACATTATGCCGTATGGGACTCATTGCGGGTCTCTCTCGTTTGACTTTGGATGGATGTATAGTCCTAAACGTGACGATACGGTGGAAATGTCAGAGAGCGCTCAAGGTTAAAGGACTAAGCAGACCGACTGCTTCCGTTGTGCGAAAAGCGCAGCGGTTTTTTATTTTCCGATCTCCTCAAAAACTCTTTTAATCTCCCCCGCCGTCTTTTCCCACGTGAACCGGGCGGAATTTTCAAAACCCTTTTGGATTAGCTCTTTTCTCAATCCTTCGTCTGCCGCCGCCGCTTCCATGGCAGAGGCCAATTCTTCCAGGCGGTAGGGGTCGGCAAGGAGGGCGCTTGAGCCCAGGACCTCCGGCAATGAAGAACGGTTGGAGGCGACGACGGGGCAGCCGCATTTCTGGGCCTCAAGCGGCGGGAAGCCGAATCCCTCAAAGAACGAGGGATAAACGAAGGCCGCGGCGAGATTGTAAAGAGACAGTATCTCCGTTTCCGTTGCCGGACCCCAAACCACGATGTCGTTTGAATACGGCGACGCCTTTATCTCTTTAAAGATTTTATCATAGAGCCACCCGGGCGCGCCCGCGACGACGAGCTTAAAGTCCCGATTGGCGGACCTTTCCTTGACGATATTGAAAGCGCGCACGAGGCCGATGAGGTTCTTGCGCGGTTCCAGCGTGCCGACATAAAGGAAAAATGGCGCCTGAAGATCGTGTTCCTTCCGGAAAGCCGCGAGTGCCGGCGCGTCCTTGGGAAGCGGCCGGCAATCTTTTTTGAGCCCCGGATAAACGCGGACCACCCTTTCCGCCGGCAGATGGAAAATGTCCAGGATATTTTCGCGCGTCGCGTCGGAAACCGTTATCACCTTGCCCGCTTCCTGAACCTGCCGCTTCCAGCCCTGCTCGGCGTGCCAAAGGTTCTTGCGCCGCGGGAAGAATTCCGGAAAGTAGGCGAAGGAAATATCGTGGATGGTAATGACGTGCCGCCGCGGTTCTTTAAAGGAAAGAGAGTTGAAATGAGGACTGAAGTAGACATCAGCTTTGACGGCGAGGTCAATGCGCGGCCGTTTCAGGATGAAGTTGGCCGCATCCAAGATGCGATTCGGGATTTTCCAGTTGACCCAGGCGTCGCATTTATTTTTGAGCGGCAGGTTTTCCAGATTTTTCCGGAAACTGTTACCAAAAAGGATATACTCGTCCCCGCCCTTTTCCGCGAGGAGGGCTTCGGTGAGCGCGGAGGCGTATTCCGGAATGCCGGAGCGGATGGGAGTGTCCAGGGAACGGATGTCCACGAATATCCTCATTAGGAGAATTTAAAGCCGAATTCGGCGAATATGCCGGCGAGGTTGTTTTTGAAGTTCGCCTTGGAAAAACGTACGGCGCTCTTCGCGATGGCGCGCCGGTCAAAGCTCATCCCTTCAAATGAATGGACCGCCGCGACGACCGCCTCCGGCGTTTGCCGGTCAAAGAGCAAACCGCTTTTCTGGTTTGCCACGATCTCCCGGGCTCCGCCGCGGTCAAAGGCGATGACGGGAGCCCCGCAGGCCTGGGCCTCGGCGGCCACGAGGCCGAAATCCTCCACCTGCGGAAAGATGAGCGCTTTGGCGTTGGAATAAAGAAGCCGCAAGGCGTTGTCGTCGGCGCCTTCAATGAACTCTATGTAAGGCGTTCGGACGAGTTTTTTGAGCTTCTGGAGCTCCGGTCCGCGGCCGACTATTTTGAGAGGCTTCTTCAGCCGGTTGAAGGCCTCAATACCGAGATCAAAACGCTTGTAGTACAAAAGGCGGCCGGCCATCAGATAGTAGTCGCGCTTGCCTTCCGGCTCGGGATAAAAAATATCCGTCTCTATCGGCGGATAGACAATGGCGGATTCGCGGCCGTAATAGGCCCGGATTTTTTCGGCGATGTAGCCAGAGTTCGCGATGAAGAAGTTGACGTTCGCCGAGGCCTTCTGGTCCCAGTGCTGAAGCGCGCGGGCGATGGGCTTGGCGATTAGGGTTTTAAATCCCGAAGGCGCGAAGGGCAGGTCTTTCATGTAATCTATCTCCCAGGCGTAGCGGAGCGGACTGTGACAGTAGCTAATGTGGTAGGGCGCGCCGATGTTGAAACCCTTGGCGTACCCGGCGGTGGAGGAAAGAACGAGGTCATATTCCCCTTTCTGCTTGAAAGAAGCCGCGGCGAGCGGCATGAATGGAATAAAAAGCCTGTGGTACCGGCGCACCGCGGGCGCGTCCAGGAAACTCGTGCCTTTGATGTTCTTTTCAAAAAGGCCGCGCGTCTTTTCCTTGTCGTAGACCAGGGTGTAGAGGTCGGCGTCCGGAAATATCTCCAGAAGAACCTGGAGGACCCGCTCGGCCCCGCCGAACTGGTTCAGATAATCATGGAGGATAGCGACGCGCATTTGGGCTTATTTTAGCCCAATTCCGCTTATTTTCCCATTATTTCGCTGAAGCTCGGCAAGCCAGAAAAGTGTGCGCTCCGGGCCGCTTGGCCAAGTCTAACCCACTTTTCCGGCTTGCCTTGCTTTTGTCTAAACTCCGGTGGGGTCGGAGAGGAAGATGACGAGCGTCTTCCAAAGGACCTTCAGGTCCAATCCGAAAGACGGATGATCAATATACTCAAGGTCGTATTCCAGCTCTTTCTGGAACGGAAGCTTGGAAGCGCCCATCACCTGGGAAAGTCCGGTCAAACCCGACTTGGCCTCGGCAATGCGTTTGAACTCCGCCGGGTATTTTGCTATCTCGCCGGGCTCGTGCGGACGGGGGCCGACAAGCGAAAGGTCGCCCGCAAGGACATTGAAGGACTGCGGGAACTCGTCCAGGCGCAGCTTGCGCAGGAATTTGCCGACGCGCGTGAGGCGCGGATCGTTTTTTATCTTGAAGAGCGGTCCGTCCTTGCGTTCGTTGAGGTTTGCAAGCTGCGGCTTCATTTCATGCGCGCCCCGCACCATCGTCCGGAACTTCCAGACGCGGATGAGCTTTCCGCCGCTCACTCTTTCCAGGCGCACGAATATCGGAGAGCCGCTTTCAATCAGGATGGCCAAGCCGATGAATGGCGTAAGGATAATGGTAAAAAGCGAGGCGAGGCATCCGCCCAGAACGTCAAAGGCCCTCTTTCCCCAATAACCCTGCATTATGGTGCGATGATGACGAACTCCCCTTTTCCTTTTTCTTTGGTGAAGTATTCAAGCGCCTCGCTCGCCTTTCCGCGCCAAACCTCCTCGTGGAGTTTGGTGAGCTCTTTGCAGACGACGATTTCCGCGCTGCCGAGAGCTTCCAGCGTTTTTGCGAGGCGGTGAGGCGATTCGTAAAAGACGGCCGGCCTGACCTTAATGTCCGCGAGCTCTTTGAAGAACGTCTGTCGGCCCTTCTTGTGGGGCGGGTATCCGAGGAACGTGAATTTGTCGGCATTGAGTCCCGAGGCGGAAAGCGCCGTCACGACGGCCGATGGCCCGGGGAGAGGAATAATGTCTGCCTGTGCGTTCTGCCGGATGAAGGCGACAAGTTTGGCGCCCGGGTCGGCGATGTTCGGCGTGCCGGCGTCCGAGACGAAGGCGATGTTCTTCCCCTCTGCCAGCAGGTCTTTTATCTTCTCGTACGAAGCGGCGCTGGCGTATTCGTCAAACCGCCAGACTGGTTTTTTGACGCCGAGATGGCTTAAAAGTTTGCCGGCAACGCGCGTGTCCTCGGCGAGGACCAAGTCGGCGCTTTTAAGCGTCTCAATGGACCGGAGCGTGATATCCCCCAAATTACCGATGGGCGTCGCGACGATGTATAATTTCCCTTCCATTATTTTAAGTATTTCTGGATATTTGAGAGCTGTCCAGCGTACGTGGCCGAACAGTGGATTAGGCCGGTATTATCGTGGATGTAATAAAGGCAGTTGGTTTTGGCCGGGTTCAAAGCGGCGACAATGGCGTTCAGCCCTGGATCGCAGATGGGCGTGGGCGGGAGCCCCGGATGGAGATAAGTGTTATAAACCGACTTGAAGCTGGTGGAGCCCTTGGGCAAGGGCGCCCAGTAGCCATTGCCCTGGTCGCCGAGCGCGTATTGTATCGTCGCGTCTATCTGCAGGGGCATATTTATCGTGAGCCGGTTCCAGATGATGCCGGAGATAAGCGACATATCGCTTGGTCCGAGAGCTTCCCTTTGGATAAGCGAAGCGACTTTCACGGCCGTCGTCCACTTTTCATTCTGAGCCGCCGCTTCCTTGGCATAAGGCGCGAAAATTTCATTGAAGTGCGTTATAAATCTTTGGGCAATTTGCAGCCCCGTTTCCCCGACTGGCAGAAGATACGTGTCGGGATAATAAACTCCCTCCGCATAGTCCGCCCCGCCCAGCGTCTGATAAGCGTTCAGAAAATCGTTCTTGGTCGCATCGTTCCAGCCGAGCGTTTCTTGAAGAGTGTTCGCAATCTGTTCTTTGCGCCAGCCGGGCGGGACTGTCACCCATTTCATGTAGGGCGGCGCGTTCAATACGGCCGCGACGGCGAAGGCGTTCATGGACGGCGATATCTTGTACCCGCCCGGAGCGATGACGCCTGTCTTTCCGGTCAAAAAAGATGCCAGTTCAAACCCGAACGAGCTGCGGATATATCCGCCGGCTTGAAGGGCTTGGACGGCCTGCGTTCGCGTCTCGCCCTGGTTCACGACGAACCGCGCCGCTTCGGCATTCCCCTCGGCCGCCGCGAGAAATAAACGGTATCCTACGACGATAATAGTCAGTATCACGATACCGACGATAAGAATGATCTTCTTTTTCATTTCAGTTCTATGGCGATGAGGCCGGACTTTTTGATCTTCTCGCGGTAGCCGGGGAATGTGTAATAAAGTTCGCGTAGTTCCTTTGCCGAACCTATGTTCGGATTAATAATCTTGAAGCCATATGCCCGGACGAGAGCCGCAATACTTTTATAAACCTTCACTTTCTTCGCGATTTTTGAGAATTTCTGCTTCCCGCAGACGAACTCTATCTTGTCTCCCGCCTTGATGTTTTCATATCGTACGGTCGCGGCTCGGGTCTCCACTTTCTTCCGGCCGCTTTTGATAGCTCTCCAAATGTCCCTGTTAACTGCACGGAAACGCAGTGTATGAACGGCTAAGCCCCGTGGCATTTTTTGTACTTTTTACCGCTGCCGCACCAGCAAGGGTCGTTGCGGCCGATGTTCTTGTTGGGGCCGGACGGGACTTGAGCGGGAGCGCCGACGCTAATGGTATTCTGCTGGGCGCGGACCTGATTCAGGTCAACGCTCAAGACCTGGACGAAGGTGTCCCAGACGAGCGAATCAAAGGCGGCTTGGAGGCGCTGGTAGAGCTGGTGCGCGTCGCGGCGGTATTCAATGAGCGGCTCGTGCTGGCCGTAGGCGCGGATATTCACCGACTCCCGCAGGGCCTCAAGGTTTTCCAAGTGGTCTATCCAAAGCGTGTCCAGTATCCGCGTGAAATGCTGGCCGAGGATGGCGGATTTGAGCGGGTCCAGCGTTTCCGGCAGGTGCGTCAGGCGCTCTTCCGCTTCCGCGAGCTGTTTTTGGATCTCATCGCGCTTATCGGGTTCGGCGTCCATCTGGGCTTGGAGGGAGTCCTTGTAATTTTCGGCAAAGCGCCGCACGGTTTCGTCCAAAATCGGCAGCAACTCCCCTTTCTCGCCCGCTTCAATGAACTTCGTCCGGCGGGCGTAGATTGCGCTGCGCTGTTTGTTCAAGACGTCGTCAAAGTCCAGCAGGTGGTGGCGGATGTCAAAATTGGCGCCTTCCACCTTGGTCTGGGCCTGGTTTACCGAACGGGTCACCATTTTTGACTGGATGGGCATATCCTCCGGCACCTTGAGCGTCTGCATAAGATTCCTGATGCGGTCGCCGCCGAAGATGCGCATCAGGTCGTCTTCAAGCGACAGGTAGAACTGGGTAGAACCGGGGTCGCCCTGCCGACCGGTGCGTCCGCGGAGCTGGTTATCTATCCGGCGCGCCTCGTGGCGTTCGGTGCCGATAACGTGCAACCCTCCGGCCGTCTTTATCTTTTCCGCCGCCACCTTGTCGGGCGGGTTGCCGCTGAGGACAATGTCCACGCCGCGGCCGGCCATATTCGTGGCGACCGTCACGGCGCCGGCCCGGCCCGCCTGGGCAATAATCTCGCCCTCGCGTTCGTGGTTCTTGGCGTTCAATACCTCGTGCGGGATGTTGGCTTTAGAAAGATAGGACGAGATTATCTCGTTGTTAGTAATGGACGTCGTGCCGACGAGTATCGGCCGGCCCGCTTCCCGCTGTTTTTTGACATCCGCGACGACCGCCTGGTATTTGGCATCCTTGGTTTTGTAAATGGAGTCGGGCAGGTCTTTTCTCACCATCGGCCGGTTGGGCGGAATGGCGACGACGTCCAGCTTATAGACCTTCTGGAACTCTTCGGCCGAGGTCTCGGCCGTGCCGGTCATGCCGGCGATCTTTTCGTAAAGGCGGAAATAGTTTTGGATGGTTATCTGGGCGAAGGTGCGGTTCTCGTTTTGTACCTGGACGCCTTCTTTCGCCTCTATCGCCTGGTGCAAACCGCCGCTATACCGGCGGCCGACGAGCATCCGGCCGGTGAACTCGTCCACGATGATGATCTCCCCTTCCCTAACAATGTAGTCGCGGTCGCGTTTGAAAAGAGCCTTAGCCTTCAAGCTCTCCTGGAGAAAGTGGACGAGGCGCAGGTTTTCCGGCGCGTAGATATTCTCTATGTTCGTAATCTTTTCCACCTTCTCAATCCCCGCCTCCGTAATGCTCACGGTCTTCAGCTTTTCGTCCGTTTCATAGTCCTCGCCCTCGTTCAAACGTTCCGCGACGCTGGCGAAGGTCTTGTAGAATTCGCTCGCTTGCGTGTCGGGCGTGGCGATGATAAGCGGGGTCCGAGCCTCGTCTATTAAAATGCTGTCCACCTCGTCAATGACGGCGAAGTTGTGCTTTCGCTGGACGATGTCCCGGGTAGTGAGCGCGAGATTGTCGCGTAAATAATCAAAGCCGAATTCGTGGTTCGTGCCGTAAGTGATGTCCGCAGCGTAGGCCTCGCGGCGGCTGATGGGCCGGAGAAAGCGTTCCGCTACCCGGAAAGAGCCAAGCGCGTCGCGTTCCTTGTCGGCGGCTTCCTCGCCCTTGAAGTTCTGGTCGTACATGAAAGCTCCGTCGTGGACGAGGCAGGAGACCGAAAGGCCCAAGGCGTCGTAGACCTGGCCCATCCAGGTCATGTCGCGCTTTGCAAGGTAGTCGTTCACCGTGACGACGTGCGTGCCTTTTCCCGAGAGCGCGTTCAAGTAGACCGGCGCGGTGGCGGCCAGGGTTTTACCCTCGCCAGTGAGCATTTCGGCAATCTTGCCTTCGTGGATGGCCATGCCGCCGATGAGCTGGACGTCAAAGTGGCGCTGGCCGAGCGTGCGGTGGGCGGCCTCGCGGATTAAGGCGAAGGCCCGGGGCAGTACTTCGTCCAGGGTCCGGCCGTTTTTTACCTCCGCTTTAAGCGCCAATGACCGGGCTGTAAGCTCTTCGCCGGAAAGTTTCTGCATCTCCGGCTCCAGAGCGTTAATAACCGCTACCAGGTTTTGGTAGCGTTTTAGGTTTGAGTCCTTGAACAGCTTGGTTAAAAAAGACATAAAAATGAGCGGAAGCGGACCGCCGGCTCACCAACATTCCGGCCGTAAGGGCGGCTATGGTGGTGACCTCTCCCGCAAATCTCCGAAAGCGCAAGCTTGAGGTCAGATTTGCGCGGATCCCGTTTGTCCCCGCTCGGATTATCTTCAGACAACCCATTCGGAGATCACGGGATCGCGCAACTTCAGTCCTCGCCGCGGCTGCGGACAGTTGCGGGACAATTTTTGGGTAGTATGGGCGGCTATGGTGGTGACCTCCAATTTTTGTTTTGGTTGTGTAAGTGCTCACCCATAGCCGCCCATACTATCCAGTTGTAAAAGTAAGTGCTCACCCATAGCCGCCCCTGCGGCCCAAATGAGTACCGACGGCCCGTTTTCGCTCTAGGGATATGATAGATGAATTGCGGCCTGATTTGAAGTGCTAAATCCCCACACCACAACGATGGTTTTAAGGCTGGTGACGTCAAAAGTACTCGCCGCCTCGTTTGGTGTGGGGATAAAAATAAACCCCCCCGACTGACGTCGGGGAGGAATCGGAAGGGTTTTTCTTGGTTTTCGCGCTTCCGGCGAACCGGCATCGCGTCAAGAAAAACTCTGCACTAACACATTGGCATTCTACCACAAGCCGCTTAAAAAAGCAATAGGCCGAAAGAAAGGGCCGCCGGAGGGCAGCCCTTTGAAAATTGATTTTACGCGGCCTGGAGGAATATCCTCCTGGTTTCCCGCCAGATCTCGCTCAGGATGACCTCTTCGGGCTTCCTTTTGCCGATTCGGGCGACGAACAACATATAACGCACATTCGGATGCTTACGCATGTGGGTAAAGACCCTTTCCATCATCGTCTCCGAAAGGCGTGGATAGATTACAATGGGTGGCAGCGGCAAGACCAACCCGGCCGTAATGCCGTGGTCCGAGGTTTTGACCTGAAGATCTATGACCTTTTCTTCTTTCTCAAGATAGATCTTAAAATCAATACCCAGCCGGTCCAGGTATCCGTTTTTAACGGCGTGTTCAAAGCTAACGCCGTGCCTGGAAAGTGACTTGGCTACCAGAGATTCCGCATCGTATCTCAATACTACCTCCGTTTTTTAGTTTCTATTGATATTTTAAAATTCGCTTGGCAAACCGCAAGTCGCGGCTGTTTATAACTTACGGTCAGGAGAGCCTCTTTTCATACCGGAGGTTGAAGTGGAACTCCAGCTCGGCGTCGGAAACGACCGTCCTTCCCTCTTTTGGCTTGCCGGAAAGGTAGGCCGCCAGCCGCCGTTTGGCTATCGGCGCGAGGAGCCGGTTCTCTATAAGGTTCCCAAACTGTCCGCCTAAGGAAAGTTCCAAGAACCGTCCGACGCAATTTCTTCCGCCGGGCAGGAATCTCAAATTTTGGGCGGCGAGTTCGGTTACTCCGCACCATGCGTTCGCCCGGAAAAATTCCCGGACTATCTCCGGCTTTCCCCAGAGCGGGACCATATTGCGGTAAAGCTCGCGCCGATAGGCGTTAAAGGGAGGTTTTGCAAAGACCGCTTTAGTCGTGAAATGATTGAAACAGAATTTATCTGGGCTGGAATCCTTTTCATCATCCAGCCGCCTGCCGCCCGCGATGCCGAAAATGAAGTTTAAAAAATAGCGGGCAGTGAATATCCGCCCGGCGCGCACGCCGACCAGGACATCAAAATCCGAGTTCGGATTGACGTTGCCGATGGCCAGTGAGCCGTTCACCATGACGAGGTCAACGAACGGCGCGAAGCGCAGCCGCTTCGCGAGGCGCGCGAGCTTGCGCCATTTAACGTCCAAGAGCAGGTCCTGCTTTTTTCTTTGGGCGGCGCTCAAGCCGGCCGAGGGGGCGCTATAAAAACCGTCCTCCTCCTTAAGTTTTCCGCGAGCAGCCAGTTCCTGGATTTCGTCCCTGGCAAGCCTGGGTGAAAGACCGGTCAGCCGGGCAATTTCCATTAAAGTGATCGGCCGGCCGAGATCCGAATAAAGCTTTAAAATCCGTTCGGTATCCATGTTTTTGAAGCTCTCCGAGTTATCCCCAGAATGTATGGGAGCGAAGCTCCCATACATTATTCATCTTGGTTGGGAGGTTCAATGCCTAAATGCTCTTTATCACCGCTTTCTGTTTCAATTAATTTTTCAGTTCTTTCAACAAAGAGATTCAATCTTTTATCTGAGTCTTCGTAAGAAGATCTAGCGTCACTAAGATGCTTCCCTAATTTATTAAACGACTCGCTAAGTTTTTGTGCGTCGGCTGCGATACGCTGTATCCTTTTTATGATTATTTCGGTGTGTTTACCAATCTGCAAATCCCTTGACCATTGTTGAATCACTTGCAGCATCAGAGAAAACGTGTTCGGCGACGCCAAAAAAACTTTCTTTAATCTTGCGTGATCGGAAAGTTCTGCAACCGAAGTGATAATTTCAAAATAAACAGCCTCGGCTGGTATATACATTAATGCGACGCTAGTCGTGCCTTCTGCCGGCAATATGTACTTACTCGCGATATCGTCAATCTCACGTTTTACGTCGGCGGCGAATAATTTACGCGCGTCGCTTTTATCCTGTTCGTTCTGTGCCGCTATCATCTTTTCAAAATGATCGTGCGGGAATTTGGCATCTATTGGCAGTATTTTTCCGTCGGGTAATGTCAAGATAGCGTCAACTGCCTCGCCGCTTTTGAATTGGTGCTGTAGCTCGAACATATCTCGAGGGAAGTTTTGCGAAAGAATATGTTCTAAGGCGAGTTCTCCCCACCTGCCCCGTAGCTTTGGGACGCGGAAAATTTGTTGGAAGGACGAAACATCCTTAACCGATGTTTCCACCTTTTGGATTGCATCGTTTACTTTTGCAATACCAGTAGCGAAATCATTTATTTGTTTGTAAAATGCTTGGCTACTTTTATCTTGGCTTTCACGATTCTTTTGCAATTGTTCGTTGACGATTTTTGATAGATCGTTTATCCGATCTTGAATAAGACTAAATGCGGTTTTATCATCGGCTTTGTTGGTAGCGGCTGGCTTTTTGAATAATAAAAAGATAATTATTGCGATGCCGATGATTAGTATGACGCTGTTGATATCCATAGAATTGTGGTTAATTGGCCGCGGCGACGACGGCTGTGAAGATGAGCATGAAAAGTGCGAGCAGGACGTTCACGGAAAGGAAGAGATAGGCCAGGAACCGCTCGCGGCGGAAGAACGCGGCGCTCAAAGCGGCGTTCAAGACGAGCATCGCGAGGCCGCCGAACCAAATGCCCCAGAAATCGCCGGCCGCGCCGATAAAGTCCACTCCCCGGAACTGGTCAAAGTGGATGATTACGGGATACCCCAAACCGCTCACCTTGATGAGGCCGAGCGCCAAGCTCGCTGTGGCAAGAGCGGCGGCGAGGCCTAAGGGTATCCAAAGGGCCTTGTTTTTGAAGACGGACATTAGAACCGTCTCATTATACCCGGAAACGCTTCAAAAATCAGCTTAGAGATTAACGATGTACCACGCGTTCAGGACTCCCTGGCCCAGCAGGTCGCCCGGCGCTTTATCTTCAAAATAATAATAGAGCGGCATCCCCTGCCAGGTGAACTGGACCATGCCGTTATTGCCCTTAATTGTGCCGACCCCGGCCGGCAGCATTGGAAGGTTTAAGGTGCCGGTAGCGGTAGCGCTCACGCCTGGGCCGTAAGGCGGCCACTTCGCGAGGCAGGCGCCGGCGCACGTGCTTGTGCCGGCAGAATCGTGCGTGAAGGTGTAAAGGGTCATGCCGTTATGGTCCGTAAGGTATGCGCCAAGCGTCGGGCTGGTCGCCTGGCCGAAGTAGGCCGATGTTATGGCGGGCGAGGACGACGTGGAGACGGGGGCGGCAGGCGCGACGGCCGGCTTCAATGAGGCGATCATTAGCCCGATGGCCGCCAGGACCACGATAATTATCAGGATATAGATTAACTTTTTCATGTGTTAATTATACCACGGCGGACTCCAGCTGATTTTGGCGGAAACCGAGTTTACGCTACCAGGTTGATTAAATTATATAAAATCGCTACCCTATTTTTTGTAAGGCCCTATCGTCTAGTGGCTAGGACGGCGCCCTCTCACGGCGTAAACAGGGGTTCGACTCCCCTTGGGGCTACAAACAGTAGAAGTCTTTTCGCACGAAAACACGCTATGCCAAACCCCAGCGTGGTTTGGCCGCTCGCTCTCGGCCTCGCTCTCCTTCGACGCGGCTCAGGAACCATGCCCGCTCGGCCTGCGAGACGGTTTTCTTAGCGAAATGACTTCTCCATTTTGAAATAAAAAAGAGCATCTAATTATAGATGCTCCCGCTTGAAATATTTTCAAGCAATTACTTCCTGTTAACATGATCGACAAAAATCCCGGACACGCCCCACGGCGCATCATTGTCGTAGCATATCCTCCACCCTGTGACCTTCCACTCGGGATTAACCTTCTCAAACGTGTTGATTATTTGAAGTATTTTCCCGGCGTGTCTGTGAATTGGTCGGATATCCTTAAATTGGTCAAGTGGAATGTAGCTGTGGTCCCCGACCGTTTCAAATGACATCTCCTGTGTCATTGTCGTGTAGCTTCTGGCCTCAATGACTGTGAAGCCATTTTGTGGCCTTCCAGGCGGCGGTGGAGATGATACTACGGTGCCAGGCGTGCTCGGTCTTAGTAATGCCAATACGGCGATTATGGCGAGAAATCCCGCCGCAGTGAGTACCACTGTTTTTGTTTTCACGATTTACCTCCTTAATATTAAGCTCTGAATGTACGCCATCAAAAATTTGATGATATCAAAATAATAGAACTATCGGCGCTATTTGTCAAACAGAGCGGTTACTCGTAGAGTCCTGGTTTCGCAAGCCAGACGGGCGATTGGCGCACCAAGAGTTCCTTGGCCTTCAATGGTTCGGCCATCAGTTCTTTCACTATCTTCTCCATCCGGACGCCTTGCGAGCCCTTCACGAGAATGAGGTCGCCGTTTTTAACGCGCTCGGCGAGCCAGGCGCCGGCCTCGGCGACGGATTCAAAGCTCGCGATATCCTTCTTCGGCATCTTGGCGGAAGTGGCCGCCTCGGCGATGAATTTGGCGCGGACGCCCACCGTGACGAGGATATCGGCGGATTTCGCGGCCAACTTGCCTATCTCTTTATGGGCCTCCATCGTGTATTTGCCGAGTTCCAGCATATCTCCAAGCACGGCGATCTTCCTTTTGGCTTTTATATCCTTGAGCGTTTCCAAAGCCGCGGACATGGCTCGGGGCGAGGCGTTGTACGTGTCGTCTATGAGCATACCGCCCTTGAGGGCCGGTATCGCCCGCAGACGGCCCGCGGGGCCGCGATAATTTCCCAAAGCTTCGGATATCTTAACGAGGTTCATTCCGAAAACAAGGCCCACCGCCGCGGCGACGGCCGAGGAATAAGCGGCGGTTCGGCCGAAAACGCCCTCTATCCGCACCGGCACGAAACTGCCGCCGTAGTTAAGTTTGAAGGATATCCCCGCTTCGCCGGTTTCCGGGTCAAAGCGGTCCTTGAAGTTGGTGATGTGCAGTTCCGCCTTTGGGTCAAAGCCGAAGGTTACGACGTGCGCCCGCGTCTGCTCCCTCATTTTAACGACCGCCTTGTCGTCGGCGTTCAAGATGGCGAAACCGGTCGCCGGCAGAAAGCTCACGAGCTTGGATTTTTCCTTAGCGACGCCTTCCGGTCCGGAAAAAAACTCCACGTGCACCGGAATTTCGCCTACCGCCGTCACGGCGCCGATTTGGGGCTTGGCGACGCTCAAAAGATAGTTCATGTCCCCCGGCCGGTCCACGCCGTATTCCAGGACGAGCACCTCCGGATAATCAGCGGTAATGACGAGATTTTTAAGGCCCTTCCAAACGGCGCGGAACCAGACCCCGAGCCCTTCCGTGGATTCAAAGTCGCCGATGATGTTCAAGGGCAGCCCCAGCTCGTTGTTGAAATTTTTGGCTGAAGCGCGGGTGCTGCGGTCGGCGGAAAGCACCGCCGCAATCGCAAGCTTGGCCGAGGTCTTGCCGACATTGCCGGTCACGCCCACGACAGCCGGCTTGTATTTAACGAGCGTCAGCCGCGCGATGAAGCGCAGTTTCCAGGCAATAATTTTCAGGATTAGTTCCTTCATGGTGCGTTTTTATGGCGGGGTGGTCTTCCAATTGCCGACGTGCGGCGGCGAGGTGATGGCGTTTTGCGGATTGTCCGGCGTGATATTTTCATAGTTCAAAGCGAACTCGGCGAGCTGCCGCCAGGCGGGCACGACGGTGAGGACCGCCAAATCGCCGATGCGCGGATTATCCAGTTTTACGAGAAGCACGAGCTTGGGATCGGTGGCGGGGACGGTCCCGACGAAGGTGTGAATGTAGTTCGCCGTATAGCCGCCGTGCACCAAATCGGGAATCTGGGCCGTGCCTGTCTTTCCCGCCACGTGGAAGGAAGGGATGTTGGCGACGCCGCCGCCCTCCGCGGCCGCCTCCATCATGGTAACCACCTCAGATGCGGTGGACGAAGAGATAATGCGCCGCACGACCTTCGGGCCGAGGGCGGAGTTCAAATAAGGCCGCATTAAGAGGCCGCCGTTCGCGAGGACGCTGTAGGCGTTGGTGAGCTGCAAAGGAGTGACGCCAATCCCCTGGCCGAAAGCGGCGGTGGCGAAATCAACGTCCTGGGCGCCCGGGCGCGTGAGGTTTACGGTTCGGCCGGGCACTTCGCTCGGCAGGTCCACGCCGGTCAAAGCGCCGAAGCCGAAGTTGAAGACGCCCTGGGTGAAGAGCTTATCGCCGATTTGCTGCTGCGCCCAGACGGCGCCGGTGTTGATGGAGTGCATTAAGACCTCCGTCATGCTCGTGCCGGGGCCGTAGGCGTGATGGTCATAGTTTAATATCTTTTTCCCGTTCAAAACGATATAGCCGGGGTCGGTGTACACAGTGCTGGAAGTTAATATGCCGTCATTGATGCCGATGGCCATGGTAATCGGCTTGAAGGCGGAGCCCGGTTCGTAGAAATATTGCGTGCCGGGGTTCATGAAGCTCGCGACCGACGAGCTCGCGTAATTGTTCGGGTCAAACCCAGGTTCGTTCGCAAAGGCCAGGATGGCGCCGGTTTGCGGGTTTTCAATGAGGATGGTGCCGCCGTCGGCGTTATGGTCCGTCACCAGATTCTGGAGCAATTGTTCGGCCTGGGCTTGGAGCGTCCGGTCAATGGTCGTCTGGATATTATCGCCCGCGGCGAGTTCACTGTTGTATTCCGCCTCCAATCCGTAGAGTCCGGCCGGCTGGGACGCGGAACTCGTGAAACCGACGAAGCCGAGTATCTGAGCGGCGAGCGAGCCGAAGGGGTAATAACGGTAGTTCTTTTGGTCGGTGTAAATTCCGTTCAGCTTCAAGCCGTCCACGGCGGTCGCCTCGTCGGGCGAGGCCTTTTCCACGAGCATTCTAAAGAGGCTCTTGGGATTATTAAGCGCCTTCGCGAGCGCGTCCGGCTGCCAGCCGATTACGGGCGCGAGGGCGGCGGCCGTGGATGTCGGGTCGGTTATTTCTTGAGGGACGGCGTAGATGACCGGATAGGCCTGATCCATGGCGGCCGGGATCTGATTGTTGTTACGGTCGGTAAAAAAAATCTGCCCCCGGGCCAGGTCGGACTGGGCGAGAGCTTGATTGCGCGCCTCGGCGCGGGCGAAGTAATAATCCCCTTTTTCTATCTGCAGACGGAATAAATTGAAGCCTAAAAGGCCGAAAATGAGGCCAAAGACAGAGGTTAAAAAGATGAATCGGAAACCCATTGCGCTGATGACAAATATTGCGGTTTGTTATCCAGGGTCAATGAGTACGTCGCGGCGAGCGCCTCCAATTTCACCGGATCCGTCGCCTGGTAAAGGCTGTTTTGGAGCGCTGTCCCTTGAGTTTGCGCGGCGGCGATCTGCGACTTCAGAGAATTGACCTGATAACGGGCGTTTACCAATGAATTATACTCAATGACGTAGAAAACGCCACCGACAAGAAGCGCGAGGAACATCAACGCGAAGAATTTAACGTACGTTTTATGAAAATTAGGTTTGAATATGGTCATGTTGTTTTATTATTTGAACTTTATCGCCCTTAATTTTGCCGACCGGCTCCGCGGATTGGCGCTGGTTTCGGCGCGGCCGGGCGTAATTGGTTTTTTGACTATGAGATCGGCCTTTTTGTTCGTAGCGAGATCGCGGAAGGCGTTCTTGACCAGGCGGTCTTCCAACGAATGAAAGGAGATGATTGCCACCCGGCCGCCGTCTGTCATTATTTCCGGCAAGGCCGCGAGTATCGTCTCCAGGTTTTTAAGCTCGCCGTTCACGTATATCCGCAGGGCCTGGAAGGCCTTGGTCGCCGGGTGGATATGGTGTCCGGCGGAACCCTTGCCGTCCTTCGGCATGGCGCTTTCAATTATCCGCACCAGGTCTTCGGTCGTCATGATGCGCGTCTCGCGCCTGCGTTCCACTATCTTTTTTGCGATGCGGCGGGCGAACCTTTCTTCGCCGTAGTGGAAGATAATGTCGGCCAGGGCCTCTTCGCCGAAACTGTTCACGACTTGGGAAGCCGTCGGCCGTTCCTCATCGCTCCGGTCGTAGCGCATGTCCAGCGGTTCGTTCCGCATGAAGCTGAATCCGCGGCCGGAACTTTGGAGCTGGTCGGAAGAGAGGCCAAGGTCCAGGACCAGGCCGTCCGCCTTCGGCGTCTGGAGTTTTTTCATGAGCTCCGGAATGTTGGCGTAATTTTCATGGGCCAAGATGACGTTGCCGCGGTTCGTGACCTCCGGGCGAAAGGCCTCCAAGGCCTTTTCGTCCCAATCCAGTCCGAGGAAAAGCCCCCGGCCCTTGGTGTGCTCCAATATTTCCCGGGCGTGGCCGCCGGCGCCGATGGTCCCGTCAATGAAGAAGTCACCCGGCTTAGGCTCCAAGACCTTGATAGTTTCCTTTAAAAGAACGGGAGTGTGGGACATCGGGTATTTATCAAATTCCCAGCTCTCCCAATTTTTCCGCTATTTCGTCCGACGCGGATTCGGTCTTTTGCTTGTACGTTTGCCATTCCGCCTCGTCCCAAATCTCCATCCGGTTGTAGAGCCCGGTGATGACCGCTTGCTTGGAAAGGCCGGCGTAATGGCGCAGATAATCCGGTAGGAGTATTCTCCCCTGTCCGTCCAGCTTAACGTCGCTCGCTCCGGCGAGCATCAAGCGCACGAAGGCGCGGGAGTTCGCCTGGGCCAGGGGCAGGGCGGTCAGCTTCTGGACCAGCGTTTCCCATTCGTTCAGGCCGAAAACGAACAAACACTTATCAAGTCCCCGAGTGATTATGGCCCCCGCCTGGAACTTTTCTCGGAATTTGGCCGGCAGGGCCACCCGACCTTTGGTATCAACGCTATGTTTAAATTCGCCCAGTATCATTGATATTTTGTTGGGTTATCCCCAGATTGAGGGGTTATCCCCAGGTTTATCCACTTTCCCCCACTTACATACACAATTATATCATTATGCAGGGATACTAAAACACCGCCCCGGGAGGCGGTTCGTATAAGCACCCCCTTGTTTACTGGCGTTTTGACTCTCTCTGGACCGGAGTTATCAACAACTTGCATTTCCCCACTCTTTTGTTTTGTTTTTAAAAAAATACCCTTCGCACATATGTTCAATATGCGAAGGGCAATGGAGCTCAAGATTATTTTGGGAGGGTGGCAGCCCGGCTAACTGGCTCGTCTTTGAGCGCTATTGAACCAATTAACATGACTACGCCGGCAATTATGACGGCGAATCCGAATCCGAGGTGGAAACGGAAGCCGAGCCCAAGCGTGGGCAGGAAGCCCAAAATGAAAGAGACTAGATATATTCCCTGGAAACCACGGGACGTGCTGATTGCAAAAATCAGCAGAAAGAACACTCCGATGTCTATGGCGTACAAAGATGAACCGGTAACCAGCAAGAGGATGCCGCCGATAGCCCCCAGGACGCCTCCGTATGCAGAAGCGGTGGAGATGCTGTCTTCGTGTTTTGCATAATGTTCATTACGGTTCACCTTTATATAGGCGCGCATCATCCCCCAAAGCAGCGGGACGATGAACCCGGCGACCATGTCGGCAATCGCTGTTTTCTCCGTTACCGTTGCCCCAGTGGCCTTTTGGAAGAAACCCCAGAACGCCATAATGAGAACTAAGGACAGAGCGGCCCAGGTTAAGGTCTCCCTTGAGAGATATTCCCTCTTGTCCGTTTCCATCTACTACCTCCTTTGTTTTTTGTTTACGTGAAGAACCGATAGCGATAATGCCATATCTTTATGGTTTGGTCAACGAAAGACCGCTCCGATATTTTCGGAGCGGCTTTGAATGCGGGTGCCCCAGGCACGAAGGCCCGGGGCAGGAGAAAAGAGGGAGGTTGTGGCCTTTTTTCAACTCCCTTAGGCCGGCCACAGGATCTCCTAAGGGATGCGCAACTATTTTACCAAATCGGTTATGGGGATACAATCGTCTTTCCGAAAATCTCCTACCCGCACCCGTTCCAGCGCGGCAATATAACCGCCGGTGCCGAGCGCTTGGCCGATATCGCGGGCCAGAGACCGGATATAAACGCCGGGGCCGGTCACCGCTTTGATTTTCAAGTTAGGCCATTCATACGACATGAGTTTAAGCTCTTTTACTATGACGCGCCGCGGCTTCAGCTCCGGCGTCTGGCCGCTCCGCGCCGTTTTGTAGGCCCTTCGGCCGGCCACTTTAACGGCGCTGTAGGCCGGCGGCACCTGGTCTATTTCGCCGACGAAATTCGGCAAGATGTTGGCGATACCCTCTTGGGTGGGCCGCGGCGGATTAGCGACAGGCGTTTTATTCCCCTCCGCATCGTCGGTCGTGCTCCACTCGCCTAATCTGATCGTGGCAATGTACTCCTTTTCTTTATTTACGATGGAGCTTAGGAGTTTGGTGCTTTGCCCCGTCGCGATGACCAGAACCCCTTCCGCCAACGGGTCCAGCGTGCCGGCATGGCCGACGCGCCGCTCCCCCGTCGCCCGGCGGACCCGGTCAACCATGTCGTGCGATGTCGGGCCTTTCGGTTTCCAAACGGCGAAGATGCGTTCCATTGGTGGGCGTTGCTGGGACCCCGGTAGTATCAGCTTCGCTGAACTACGGGGCAAGTCGAACCGTATTAGGGCCTTTGCAATGCTTGCCCCGTTGCAAATTTTCCTGTGCGCCTTGGAAGGATCGAACTTCCGACCTTTCCGATGTGAACGGAACGCTCTACCACTGAGCTAAAGGCGCGTACGAATTTGCAATGGGGTGAATGCAACGCCCCACGCCGTTAGAATAGATAAAAATAGGTTTTCTGGCAACCAATACAATGTATGGGAGCTTCGCTCCCATACATTCTTGTAACGGAGCTGAGCTCCGTTACATTTACATTGCGGGTATAAAAATAGCGGGCCTTATGGGTCCGCTTGGATTGATTTATTTCGGAGCGGTGTTTTCGCCCCTTAAATTCTGCCCCTGCTTCAAGCTATCGCCACCAGTTCGTCGTTTCCGTTCATCTCCCAGAAACGCCTTTTCTGGTCCCGAAACCGACCTTTGCTCGTCTCCTCCAGGGCCAGTTTTTGCGGTACGCCATGCATGACCACCTGGACCAGTTTTACTTTTTTGCTGCTCGGCAGCGTCCGGATGATCTTCAGGCGTTCGGCTGGCTTGGGGGTGGCTGCGCCACCGATAGGTCTTTCCATGACTTCTCCTTTTCATTTGTGAAAGGGCTCGCGGGGTTTGGTCTTGTTTCATCCCCACGCATAAAGGTTGAGTCGGCCCTTATGCCTGAAGACGAAAAACCCTCCGCTTGGGGGCGGAGGGTTTGTTTTCGTTCGGTTAAAGTCGCTTAGATTTGAAAACCAACCATCCGCCCTTCAGTAAGGAGGATAAGGGACAAACCGATAACGACGACGGATGGTTTAAGCATGGATACAATGGATATTAACGGATATTTCCGGATACAGGCGGATATTTTTATCCTTATCCGTTAGTATCAATTAGTATCCGTATTATATCAGATCGCTTATTGCAGTTCCACGGTGCCGCCGACCTCTTCCAGCTTTTTCTTAAGCTCTTCGGCGTCTTCTTTCTTCAGGCCCTCCTTCACGACCTTCGGGGCGGCGTCGGCGATATCCTTCGCCTCCTTAAGGCCCAAACCGGTCGCTTCGCGGATGACCTTGATGACGCCGATCTTCTGATCGCCCGCGGCCTTCAAAAGGACGTTCCAGGCGGTCTTCTCTTCGGCGGCGGCGCCTCCCGCGGCCGGGCCGGCGACGGCCATGGCGGCGGCGGAAACGCCGAACTTCTCTTCCAGGGCCTTCACGAGTTCGGAGAGCTCCAAAACGGAGAGCTTCTCTACCTCGGCGATTATCTTCTCAAATTTTTCTGACATTGTTTTGAATCCACTAATACACACTAATTACCACTAATTTCACTAAACGTATTCGTGATATTCGTGATTGATTTGTGAAAGTTAGTGTGTTACACGACCTTTTTAGCTTTTTCGTTCACCCCGCACATAATGATTCAAAGTGGTGAATGCTAAAGTTCAAGATTATGATTTATTTGAATTTGTTTCATTATGTGCGGAGTTCAAAACGAACAAAACTTTCTTGATGGGAACGGTGAGCATGAAGGCGAGCTGGCCGAGGAGCACCTCGCGGGTCGGCAACTGGCCGTAGCGCTTAACGGTTTCAGCATCCATGTACTTCTTCTCCTTCACTTCAAACCCGCCCGAGATATTGAAAAGGTTCTTCGCGGCGAACGGCTTGCCGAATTTGTGAACCGCGCCGGCCGTTTCCACCATGTCCTTGGGTGAAAAGACGACGCCGGTCTGGCCCGCAAAATTCTTCGGTTCAAAATCCAGGCCCTGGTCCTTGAGGACGAGCTTCAAGAGGCGCTTTTTCACGACCACCATTTTGCCGCCGATCCCGCGGACCGCCCGCCGGAAAGCGTTCAAGTCGTTGGCCGAAAGTCCGGTGAAGTCCGTGATGACCACCGTCTCGCTCTTGCCGAGCTCCTGCTGGCCGAGCTCTATCTGCTCTTTTTTCTGCAATTTAGTCTTCATATTGGCTGATAATAAAAAATCCGCGGTTTTTCCGCAGACAAAAGGCCATTTCTGGCTTTTCCTCGGCGGGGCTTATTGTTCGCCCGCTGTCTGTGGAATTACAAGTACCTTATCATACCCTAGAAAAAGATGCAAGGACTTAAAATAAAATGGAGCCGAGTGGTTAGCCCGGCTCCGATTGGAAAATATGATGCTATTTTTGGGGAATTGGGATCTGTAGGAGCATCCCACCGCCCTGGCCCTCAACCATTGGTCGTTGGCCATTCCATCTCTGCACGGCTTCCTCCGTGATCTGAAGCCGCCGCCATTCCAGCAATTTATCGGTTATCGACTGCGTTAGAATTTGGTTCGCCTTAGCCTCGCCCTGAGCGATGGCCACTTTTTTCTGCGCCTCAGCTTGGGCCATCAAGACCTCGTTCTGCACCTGCATAGCCTTCTGTGTCGCCGTAATCTTCGCATTTAAGGCATCAACTACGCCTTGTGGCAACCTCAATGCTCCGGTGAACCCAAACTGGATAATTTGCACGCCGAATTGTTGGACCTGGGAGTTGATTCGATCAACGACTTGTTTTAGTAGTTGGTCCTTTCCCTCGCCATATATCTGGTCAACGGTGTAGTTCGCCCCGATTTCGTTGAAAGCATCGCGAGCGACATTGTGCAAATATCCGTGAGTGAATAAATTCAGGTCATCTGACCGGAATTTAACGTAAAAGGCCGGGACCTTGTCTTGTTGCAGCTGGTAGCTCAATGAAATGTCTCCGCTGATAACCAGCCCCTCCTTTGAGTTAAAAGTAATTGACTCATCGTTCGGCGATCCCTCATTTGGGTTTTTAGTCCAAATGGCGGTTTGAACGAACGTCGGATACTCAAAAACTTTCTGAGTGAACATGTTGTAGAACACCCAGCCAGTTTGGAGCGGTAATTGGTCAACACCGCGGCTGTCTCCAGTCATGTTGACCTTGATGCCGACATATCCTGGACTGACTATCGAGCACCCGGCACAACTTGAAAGGGACATAGCAAGGCCACCAAGCATAACAGCCGAAAGAGCCTTTGATACTACGGTCTTTGACAAAGAGGCCGATTTCTTAGCTTTTCTCTGTTTTCCGCGTTTGCGGAGCTTTGTCGTTACGAACAAGAACCACCCCAGCCCCAGGGCTAGCAGCAGAACTATGCCTGCGCTTACAGACAGATCGCTCGGCGCATTCATCATAGATAACGCTTGCGTTGCGACCCACGACGTCAACAGTGCGGCTATTATGTAGCCAACAACTTTGAAACCAATCGATGGCTTCATCTAATCTACCTCCTATTTTCTTAGTTCTGGGATTTGTCCCAGTGGCATTTCCACTTTTGTGGATATATCAATTCAACTGCTTATAGTTTAAACGATTAGTATAGTTTTGTCAATACCAGCAGAATGCAAAAAACATGAATAACTAAAAACGATACTTAACCACTAAATATCAATATTTTTGGCGTAGACCGCGTTCGCCTGGATGAAGTTCTTGCGCGGCTCCACGAGCTCGCCCATCAATACGTCAAAGAGCTTATCGGCCGCGACAGCATCGTCCACCGTGACCCGCAGGAAAAGACGCCTTTCAGGGTCCATGGTCGTTTCCCAAAGCTGGGACGGATTCATTTCTCCGAGACCCTTGTAGCGCTGGATGGTGACCCCCTCCCCCATCTTTTTCAGCATCTTGTCGCGCTCCGCGTCGGAATAGGCGTAGGCCATTTCTTTGCCTTTGCGGAGCTGGAAGAGCGGCGGCTGGGCGATGTACATATAGCCGTCCTCCACTATCTTCGGGAAGTAGCGGTAAAAGAGCGTAAGGAGCAAGGTTCGGATGTGGGCGCCGTCCACGTCGGCATCGGTCATGATGACGATCTTGTGGTAGCGGAGCTTCGTGATGTCAAAGTTCTCGGAGATGGCCGTGCCGAGCGCGATGACGAGAGCGCGGATCTCTTTATTGAGGAGCATTTTGTCTATGCGGGACTTCTCCACGTTCATTATCTTGCCGCGCAGGGGCAGGATGGCCTGGAAGCGGCGGTCGCGGCCCTGTTTGGCGCTGCCGCCGGCGCTGTCGCCCTCAACGATGTAAAGTTCGGACTCCTCGGCCTTGCGCGACGAGCAGTCGGCGAGTTTGCCGGGCAGGGTCAGGCCTTCCAAGGCGCCCTTCCGAAGGACGGTGTCCTTCGCGGCCTTGGCGGCCTGCCGGGCCTTGGCGGCCAGGAGGTTCTTTTCAATTATCCTTTTGCCTTCGCTACCGTGCTTTTCCAAGAACTCCTTGAGGGCTTCGGAAACGACCATCTCCACGGCCGGGCGCGCCTCGGGGTTGCCCAGGCGGGCCTTGGTCTGGCCTTCAAATTGCGGTTCGCGGATCTTCACCGAGACGATGGCCACGATCCCCTCGCGGATATCGTCGCCCGTCAGATTCTCGTCCTTTTCCTTCAGATAGCCCTCGCTCCGCGCATAGTCGTTCAAAGTGCGGGTAAGAGCGCTCCGGAGGCCCGTAAGATGCATGCCGCCGTCGGGAGTATAAATGTTATTCGCGAACGAAAGCTCCTTCGCCTCTTGGTCGTCCACATAAGTGATGACCGTTTCCACCTCTATGCCTTCATAGGCCTTATGGACGTAGAAGTTTTCGTTGAGGAGCGTCGTTTCGCCGTCCAAAAGATGGTGGATGAACGAATTGAGCCCGCCGTCAAAGTAGAAGCCGTAATAGAACGGCTGCTCTTCACGTTCATCAAGAAACTCTATCCGGATGCCTTTGGTTAAATAGGCCTGCTGGCGCAAATGGTCCAATATCTTTTTGCGGTCAAATTCAATGGTCTGGAATATCTCCGCGTCCGGCTGGAAGATTATCTTCGTTCCGGTCGTGTCGGATTTGGCGATTTTTTTGACGTTGTACTGGGGCTTGCCGCGCTTGTATTCCTGAACGTAGAGTCCGCCATCTTTGTTAACCTCCGCCTTCATCCAGGTGGAGAGAGCGTTCACGACGGAAACGCCCACGCCGTGCAAGCCGCCTGAGACCTTGTACGATTCGCCGCCGAACTTGCCGCCTGCGTGGAGCGTGCAGAGCGCCGTTTCCAGAGCCGACTTCTTCGTCTGCGGATGGATATCAACCGGAATGCCGCGGCCGTCGTCCGTGACCGCCACCTTGTTGTCCTTGAGGAGTTCTACTTTGATGTTCTTGGCGAAGCCGGCCATCGCCTCGTCAATGGAGTTGTCCACAATCTCCCAGACCAGGTGGTGCAGTCCGTCCACGCCTGTGGAGCCGATGTACATACCCGGCCGCTTCCGGACCGGTTCCAAGCCCTCCAAAACGTATATGTCCTTGGCGCTGTAAGATGAGCTGCCCTGGGTAATGCTATTCTTCTCTTCTTTTTTGTCTTTTGGCATATGAGGCACAAAAAATAGCCGCTTGGCCCTTTTTTCTTATTGTCATTATACCAGATTCGGGTGGCCGGAACAAGCCGCTAAACCCCGAAAAGGCGGCCTAAAATCTGGTCTTTTGGCACTTTATACGAGGCCGAGCGGGATATGGTTCCCCGCAGGTCGTAGAGGCCGTTTTGAACCCCTGCCACCTTCTTGACGATGAACTTGTCCCCGCCTGCGGGGTCTTTAAAGACGGCGTAATCCCCCGCCTGAGGCGCGCAAAGGCCGGTCGCCCAATAAGTGCGACCGGGGATTAGCTCTGGCCATAAACTTTCCCCGGATATTTTCACACGGAAAATAATCATGGACTAATTTTCAATTCTCAATTTTGCAATTTTCAATCAATGTTCAATTTTCAATTACCAAACACGTTGTTTGAAAAATTAATTCATTGAAAATTCAATGTAAATTGATAATTGTAAATTGAAAATTAATACAACTTATCCGTTATCTCCTTGTACGCGTTATAGCGCGCCGGGTCGCCTTTCACTTCGTAAAAGACCTTGGCAATCTCGTCCACGGCGCCGCAGAGCGCGGCGGCGTCCTCTTTGCTGATATTCTGCTTGTCTTTGGAGCAGAGCTTCGCCGCCTTCCAGAACATCTCGTGCAGGTTCGGGTATTTCTCCAAATGCTCCGGCTTGAAGAAGTCGGACCAGAGGATATAGAGCTCTTTCTTGCAGATTTGGGCGTGCTCCTCCTTGACCGCCACGCGGCGGGAAACGCTTTGGATATAAAGCGAGGCCGCGGCGGCATCGTTCCAGTCCTTCGGCGGATGGGTGTCCTCTATCTGGTCCACCATTCTTGCGACTGTTTTCGCCGCGATCTTCGCCGGCACGGGCTCGTATATTCCGCAGGGCACGTCGCAGTGCGCCTCCGCGGCGATCAAAGGGATTAAGTGTTTCATATCCCCATTATAAACCATCGGCCTAGGCGCGGTCACTTCAGGCGCTTCTCTATTTTAGTGAGGTCGCTTTCAATCGCTTTTTCCGAACGGTCCAGGTCGTCCTTCATTTGCTTCAAAAGAATGTCCTCTTCCCGCGTAAGCTCCCTCACGGACCGGATTTTTTCCAGATAGCGGACGTGGTCCCGAATGTCGGTCTTGAGGGCTTTGAAGGCCCGCTCCACGTCGCGTTCCACTACCTGCGCCTCTTTAGCGATATCTTTCTTCAGAGCGCGCACTTTGCGCGTGCCGTACCAAATGGCCGCAACGGCGAGGATGAGTATGACGACGAGTGAAACGATGGCCGTGATCAAACTGATGGTGTAAGTTCCGATGCCTAAGAATGTGCCCGGCGAAACCGCAACATCATACTTCTGAGTCGACGGGCTTTGGGCTCCCCGGCTGTCCTGGACCGCGGCGTACATCTTATAAGCGCCCGGACTGATCGCTCCATCTCCGGTGACCGTGAAATTACCGCTCCCGTCGCTCACGCCGGTCCAGGTCTTGGGCAGCGTCCCCTGGCCTTCCAGATTTATGCTCACGGTCGCGTTCGGATAGGTGGTGCCCTTAACAACCAAAAAGTCTCCCTGGCGCAACGAGGTCGTGTAGCCGGTGATGGTCGGCGGATCTATCGGCGTCACCGTGAATGATGCAAGCGCGGTTTGATAATTGCTGGCCTGATCAAAGGCCTGGACCAAAATGTTGTGCGGGCCGCTCGTCTGAACCGGCAGTGAGTAGGGCCCGCTGGCCGCTTGGCCGGCTGAAACAGCGATGAGATTCTGGTCGTCCACCTTTATCTTATAGTCTGCGATGCCGGAAGGAGTGTCGGTCGCGTTCAAAATCACGGCCGGTTGCGGATTCGTCGGATCGGGATTCGCCGCGAAGCGGATTTGGAAAGGGTCCGGCGGCGTCGTGTCTATCTGGAACCTGAAGTGGGCAGTGCTTCCCCAACCGCTCGCATCGTGGAACTGGGCGTGGAAGTACCAAATGCCGTCCCCAAGACCCGTCAGTTCCTTCTCGCCCATCGGCGGTTCGTAAAGCACGGTGGGTGTGGAATTTTGGTACTTGTTGTAAAGCAGGCGCACGGCGTCAATGTCTGAGGGCACTTCCCAATTAAGCTTAATGTCATTGGACGGATACCACTTGTTTTGGTCGGGTACGTTCGGCGACGAGATGACCGGCGCGGACGGCCCGCTCGTTCCGCTCGGCGTTGAAGCCGTCGCGTTGCTCGCGGCTCCGGCCGGGACGTTCACGGCATATTGGTTGGCAGGCAGGCCCTGGGCATCCAGGACGTTGGTGCCCTGGCCGTCGTTCGCCAGAATGGAACCGGAGGTGAAGGAAACCAGGGCAATGCCCGGAGAGATTGCCCGGAAATAAACGGTAATGACATTACCGTTGGAACCGGTGAACCCCGGATTCAGAATCACGCCCTGGAAATTTATCGTGCCTGCGCTATTGGAATAGCTCGGGTCTTGGACCCATAGGCTCACCACGGAGCTGCTTTTGGAGACCGAAGAGACCGCCAGTTTATCGTTGGGGAAAGAGATAACGCCGGAAACGGCATTCACGGCCTGGCCCGCGTTCACGTAGACCGTTACCGGAATGGCATCTCCCACGCTGTACGAACCGGTCTGGCTGGAAAACGAAAAGGTCGCCCCCGCCGCCCGGGCCGCGGGCAAGCACAGAAAAAGCGCCGCGGCGGCGAGTGCCGGCCAAAAACGGGTTACCTTCCTTTCTTTCTGATGAGCCATAAGGCCAAACCTCCTATCGCTATAATGATAGCAGATAAGCAGATGATATTCGGCCAAAGAGCCGCCGTGTTCTCCGGCGCGAGAACAGCCACCCGGGCATTGCCGGCAAAATCCATCGCTCTCACGTAAACGTAGCTCATGAGCGATTGATCGTTTAGAACGTAAGGGCTTGTCGCCGGGCGCCAATCCGTTTCCGGTATATTATCCATCTGCGTCTTTGATTCAAAAATATCGTAGGCGGCGACGCCGGTGCCCTTATCCTGTGTGCTCCAAACCGCGAACCATTTTCCGTTCTCAATGCTCGGATCGCGGCCGAGCGAGATGTTGAACGGTTCGGGAAGATTTTTATCCGCCGCGACGATGTTCGCCGATGATGCGGCGGCCCGGTCCGGCTGTCCAATCGTGATGTTCAGGGCGTGCGTAGACAAAACGGCCGGAGTTCCCTGGCCGTCGCCTAGAAGGACGGCCGCGTGCGCGAAGCCGATTCGGACTGTGCCGGTTTGGAGCGGCTTGAAGACGGCGGAAAATATCCGGCCCGGCGTCAGGTCCGTCTCGTTCGCTCCCAAAATGCCGCCGAATCCTCCGGGAGCGATGCCGCTCCAAGCAATCGTGCCGCTCGCGGTTTGCCGCGGTCCAATCATCCACAAACTGATCACGGAATCGGTTTCGTAGACGTTTTGAAGCTCCAATTCATCGGCTGGGAAGCTCAGGCTCCCGTCCGTGGCGTTGATGTTTTGACCCTGGGGGTCAAGCACGACGCTTACGGTAAACGGTATGCCTTGGGAAACGGTCAGGTTGGGCGTTACCAAGTTCAATGAGGCGGCGTGTGCGCTGAGAGCCAGAGAGAAAAGGACCGTTATTAAAAGATATTGTTTCATTGGTTTTAGCCGGACCAGTTATAGGCCATGATGCTGAAATCGGTGAGGCTCACCATACCGTCGCTGTTCAGGTCAACGTTCGCCGGCGGGTTCTTTCGGCTGAACCAGTAGGCGGCGACCGAGAAATCAACGATGTTCACGCGGCCATCGCCGTTCACATCGCCTTTTAATGCGGTCGCTTGGCGCTTCACGTTCGCCGTACCGACGGTGAAACCGATGACGTTGCTGGAATCGGTGACCAGGTTCCTTGCGGCGGTGCGGGCATAGGCCGAGTGCTGGCCGAGCTCCAAGGGATCGGAATCTATCTCCTGCAGGTATTTCCCGTCCGCTCCCGCGGTCGTCGTGGCATAGATTGCTCCGTTGGAATTGACGGCGATCGTGACCGTCCCGTTCGGCACGGTTTGGCCGAAGAACGTGACTGGGTCTCCCTGCTTCACCGTGCTCTTATCGGTCGTGATGGTCGGGGCCAGAAAGATGCCGCTTACGTTCGTGCTGGCCCCGCCCGTGACGCTTAGAGGAAATGTCCGCAAAGCCGAACGGCCGCCGTAAGCATCCGTGCCATAAAGTGAGAAAACATAGTTGCCGGCGGAAAGACCGGAGAGCGACATCTGGAAGCTCGCATCGTCGCTCGCGACCGTGTTGGCGACCACTTGAGCGTCCTTAAGAAGCGTCACCTGGGTCGCCGGGAAGGCGTAGCCGGAAAACGTCACGACCGAATTCGCGACCGGGATGACGTATCCCCCGCCTCCTCCGCCGCCGGAGGGCGGCGGGGCGGGCGGTAAGCCGGTCGTGGAACTGGCCTCGTTCGTGTAGGCGGTTTGGCCGGCGTCGTTAAAGGCCCGCACGCGGTAAAAGTAGGTCGTGTTTGAAAGAAGGCCGGTGCGGGAATATGCAGTGGCGTCGGCGCCGACCGAATCTATCGGCGTGAAGATGGCGTCGGTGCCCTGGGCCTCTTCTATGGAAAACCCATCCTCGTTGCTGGAGTTGTCCGTCCAGGAAAGGTCTATTTGGGAATAAGATATCGTCGCGGCCGCGAGGTCGGAAGGCGGCAGAGGCAGGACGACCACCTTGACGCTCAAATTAAGCGAAGCGGGCACCGTTTGAGCGTTCGCGACGGAAGCGATGAGGAAAAAGGTCAGAAGGACGACCGACTTTTTCACGTTTATTTTTGTACCCGAACTATCTTGAAGTTCTTCTTTATCTTATGCAGGACGAAGAGCAGGATGACGAGCAGGACTATCAATCCGGCGGCTTCTTGCCAGGGAAAAGCGAAGAAATGGAGGGTGGCGGTTTGAACGCCGCTTTGGGGAATGTTCAATGACAGCGTGGCCGTGAACGGCCCGAAGAGGTAGCGGCTCGGCAGCGCGGCTGTGAAGGTCCGGTCGTAGCCGGGGAAGACGATACCGGACTCAAAAGGCACGACCGCGGTCCCGAAAAGCGGCCCGGTCAGCGTTATTTGGCCTTCCGGATTGAAATGGGTGTTGCCGGTATTGTTAACAGTGAACGAGAAGGCGGCCGGCCCGTGGGAGAGGTAGGAACCGGGGCCGGTGAAATCGGCGATGTTGCCCGTCGCGTAAGAAGCGCCCGGAACGTTAACGAGGACCACCGAACCCACCCGGCCGGATATGCCGACGCCGGATGAGGCCGGATTGCCGGTCACCGTGAGGCCCCGGAAAAGGATGGCGCCGTAGTGGCCGCCCGGTTCGCCGTTCTGCGGCACGGTGATGGAGAACGGCACCTGCCGGCGCTCTTGAGGCGCGAGGGTGAACTCCGTCCGGCTGATATTTATCCAAGCCGTGAGTCCGTGGGGAATTTCGGTTTGGACCAGGTCAATGGAGCCCTGGTTCCCGCCCGCGATATTCTCCACCTCCGGCTGGACGCCGATCGGAAAATCATTCGGGTTGATGACGGTCAGGGTGTCGGAATAGGTCTCGCCCGGAGCGATGGTGACGTTAAACTTTATAGGATATAGCGAAATGCCCACCTGTGCGTTCGCCAAACTGGGTAATAAAAAACTTAGTGCGATGACACTAAGGGTTATGAGAAAAACGGGGCGGATTTTGTGCATGGATCGCTTCGCCGGCGAGCGCGACGCTTACGGGTTCGTTATCGCCGTTATCGTGATACCGCCGGTGTAGCTGGTTGCCTGCTGAGTGGCCGGAGCGTCGGCCACCACCTTAAGAACGACCGTCTGGCTCGTGCCGACATAAGTGCTGGTTGAAGCCACTGTTGCCGTGCTCGTCGGGAAACCGGCGTAGAGCGCTTGCGGATCGGTGTCGGCGCTGCCCCACCAAGTCGCATTATAGAGGCCGGCCGTCGTACCCGTTTGATAGACGCGGAAGTGAAGGTTGGCGCCGACATTTACGGAAGAGGTGGCGTTGTTGGTGCCGTTCCACGACGTTGCGTCCGGAAAAGCGATGGTCCCGGAAGCGAGGGTGGATGTACTGCTGTTGCGGTTTATCTTAAGATTCCAGCCGGTCGCGGCGTTGGTCGCGACAGTCGCGCTTGAAGTGGCCGAGACCGGAGCGCCAGGCGTGAGGGACGCGAGATTAACAGTTGACGTTGAAAGGGTGAGCGTTATCGTCTGGTTCACCGTGACGTTGATCGTCTGGCCGGTGGACGTGGAAACCTGGGCTGAGGCCAGGTTTACGACCGGACCGAAGGAGGCGCTCAAAAGTAAAAAGGCAAAAAGCCCTAAGCCCGCCCCCAGGACCTTCAGGAATCTAAGCGCTTTAAAGCGGCTTATCTCCTCCCTCATTGCTTGCATTATACCATAATGACATTGCGCCGTTTGCAGGCGGCCTGTTGATAATTATTTAAGGGTTGGCGATGACGGTAATAGTGACGCCGCCCGAATAATTTAAGGCCTTTTGGCTCAAAGGAGCGTCGGCCCGGTAAAGGATGGTGGAGGTGGAGGTGCCGTTATTGGTGGAGGTGGCGTTCACGATGGTGAGCGTTGATGTCGGCGTGCCGGCATAGAGCGCCGTACCGCTTGCGTCGCTTGCGCCCCACCAGAATGAACAGTAGTTGGCGGTCGTGCCGGATTGCTGGACCCGGAAGGACAAGGTTTGACCGGGCGCGGTCGTGCCGTTCCCCTGCCCCGAGGCGCAGCCGGTGCCAGGATTCCAGGCGGAATAATCCGGGAAGGTCGTCGTGGAAGAAGCGAGCGTTGACGTCGGTGAGTTGCGTTTTATCTGCAAACTGTAACCGTTCGTTCCGCCGGAGATAGTAACCGTGGCGGTCGTCGTCGCCGTGACCGGCGCGCCGGGCGAAAGTCCCGGCAGATTTACAGTGGCAGAGTTTAAAGTGAGCGAGATTGTTTGGGCGCTGGCGGAGAGTGTTGCTTGCGGATATTGGGAATAGACAAAATTCGCCGCGCTCCCGGCGTTCGTAACCCGGAAGCAATAGGTGGCGCCCGCAGTGGAGCTCGCGACCGCCTGGATGTCGTATTCCAGTTCCACGAAAGAGTCGCTCGGAAGCGTTAGCGCGCCGGTTTGGTTTGAAACGTCCCGCACTCCCCCGTTCGGCGTGAGAAAAGTATGGTTGGCATCGGTCACGCCGCCGGTCGTCGTCGCAATATTGGTCGTATCGGCTCCGTCCGTGAGGTTCGCCGAGTTAAACATCGTCCAGGCGCCCGTGCTCGTTACGGCGGAATAAGAAGCGGTGGCGCAGGAAGACACCAAAAGCCCGTACTCTATCCGGAACTGCTGGCTGGTAAACGACTTGATGGTTCCGCCGGCATTCGTTATTTCCACCCGCAATCGGATGCTGGAGTTTTGGTTCAAGCTCGCGAGAACGGCGTCTTCACTTGCCGCCGCCGTGGACGTCGTTTCGCCGCCGTTGTCATTGCGCCAGTGGTAATGAACGAGAGCGTAAGACGGCGCAACCGGCTGGAAGAGCATCCGCAGAATGCCGGGGATGAGCCAAAGATCGGCGGAGGTGGAAAGCCCCAGGGCATTCACTGCACCGTTGTTGAATATGGAAAAACTAGTGGAGGTTGACTTGCCGGCCACGCTCCCGACGTCGCCTCGGAGGAAAAGGTTGGCGGATGAGGCGTCAAAGGCCGAAGCCGGACTTAAGCACAGCAGTGAAAATATGACGACGGCTGCCGTGAGGATATTTTTCATCGCGGGTCGTACCATGTGCCTCGCGCGCCCTGGTCGGCTTTAATGACGTAGTAGGTGCCAGGTTTGAATGCGGTGGCATCGGCAGTGGAAATAACGTAACTGAAAGGCCTGGTTATTGTGCAAGGAAAGGCCTTGTTGAAAACAGCGCGGTTGGGATCTTGCCGATAGTCAAAGTCCGCTGGATAGACTAGGATGGCGAGATAAACGTCATCGCACGTCGCGCTCACGGCGAGCTCATTGCCGTTGTTGATGGTCCGACCATCGTAAATGAATTTCTGGAACTTGGACGGATCGGGATATTTGGCGAAGAGCGGGCTCGGCAAGGCCGCTGGTCCGGCCGGAGCGACGTTGAAAGTCGGCGCCGATGGCGAAGGCGCGCCGGAAGGCGGCGGGGACGCCGTATCTTTTATGAAGAAGAAAAGTCCTGCCGCGAAAAACATGACCGCGATAACCAAGACGCGGTACTCGCGGCCAGTGGCCTTTTTAGTCGTCATCTCAGTGTTGAAATTATAACATAGGCTCAAATGACGCAGTTATAAAAAAGCCGCCCATCCAGTACTTAAACCGGATAGGCGGCGGTATATTCCTATAGGATGAATTTTTGGAACCCATCCTTGATGAATATCTGCTCAATGTATTCGTTCTTTTTCGTCTCAACGCACCGGGGACATTCCTCCAGTTTAATCCGCTGCAGGACATCTTGGTGTTCTTGAGAGCGCCAGATCTCCTCAAAGGATTGCTGGCGATAATCGCCGAACTCCAAATCTGTCCGGTCCTGGCAAACGCAGAATCGTCCGTTCGCTTTAAGGACCGCCAAAAGAGGCGTCGCTCGGCATTTATCGTAGAGTCGGAGCGTCCAATAACCGTCAAACTTATCCACCTTGAAATAAATCGCCAGACCAGGAAAATCGTCTTGGGCCTTCGCCATTACTCGAGCGGCTTCGGGCATCAAGCTCCTGATCTCTGCGTTTCGGTCCTTGATGAAAGCCGGACGAACGTGCACCCATCGCACTTTGAGGTCAAACGCCAGCGCGCAGAAATTATAAAGATCAATCTGGTTCTCCGGCGTCAGGACGAATCCTAAACCTAACTTACCGTCGTTTTTCAGGCTTTTAAGCCGGGCGATCGTCTTATTCCAGAGGTCGGTACCGGTATTCTTGCAGAAAACCTCTTGAGTGGCCGCATTCAAACTGACTCGCGGGAAATCTACCAAGTCCAGAATCTCTTGGGTCAGATAAAACCCATTGGTGGACAAGGCGACCTTTAAGCCAAGCTGTTTGGCGAGAGTAATCGCTTCCAATAGATCGGGGTGGGCGGTCGGCTCTCCTCCGCCGGAAAAGTGGACGGTCTTAGCGTGCTTAGCGGCCTCGCGGACGGATTTGAGCAATAATTCTCTTGGCAGGGATACAACATTCCTTCTTTCTCTGGCCATAATACAGAACGAGCAGTTCAGCGGGCAAAGATTCGTCGGATAGATATGCCAGATCAGCGGATACGGTATTTTCCCGTCGGCAATCTGTTGCAGCTCGTCCGAAAAGAGCAGGATCTTCAACGGATTGAACCGATTATAGAATTTCTCTCCCATGTCCAACACCTCCTTTCATTGTCGTCGGAAATTGTTGAGAAGCTGGCCTTATTGTATATAGAAGCCGAGATTTGTAAATATTACGCCAGCATGAGCGGCGTCCATTTAAGCAGTCCCCTTCTGTTCAACAATTCCATGAATTCTTGGTCGGAGAAGAACCTTCGGATAAGCAATCCTAAGTTAATTTCCATTTTTTTGTTAAAATCACGATCTTGGCCCTTAGTTGCGCTTCCATAGTGGATCGCCTCGTTGGGCAGGCAAACTATTTTAAACCCTTCCTTCAAGGCCCGGAAAGAAAAATCCACATCCTCGTACTGATAACCCGGATAATCGGTCGCCATACCCTTCAGCTTCTGCCAGACGTTTTTCTTGATGTAAAGCAGCGAGGCGGTGCAGTGAGGAACCTCAATCGGTGCCGCGATATCTTCAAAGAGGTGGCCTATCTTAATGTTGCAGTCCACCATGATTGATGATGCCTCCAGCGCGCTGGGAGAGATGACGGTATGTTTGGCGATATCAACGATTTCAATACAGCTCCCGGCGTGGCTAATCGTCCCATGCGCATCCCGTAGTTTGAACCCGGTGATATCGCCCAGCGGCGAGAAACTATTAAAAGTTTCCGGCTTCAAAATGGTGTCGTCGTCCATTATGAGCACGTCATTGTCGCTTTCCCCGAAACCGATGTTTATCGCTTCGGCCCAGCTTTTTCCTCCGGTGATGAGATGGAGTTTATAAGGGAATGGGACGTATTTTAAGGAATCGATGCTGGCGTTAAAGACGGGCGATGTCTTTTGCGTCGGGATAATAATATCAACCATTAACTTTTAAGAGCCTTGAGTTCAACAACCATATCCGTTATGACGTTCCAGTAATGATTTTTGGCGAACTCCCTGGCCTCGTCAGATTTTTTATCCCAAGGCGGATTGAAAAATACCATGGTGTTCACGATGTCAAAATCGGCCCGCATATCGTAATGCTCCAATTTGGCCTCCGTTCTCTTCTGCTGGCTGAAGTAAAGCCAGGTGACCTCGGAAAAAGCGCGCACGTGGGTCGGGTCCTGCCACGCCCGGATAGAGGTGTAGTACGGCGTAGTGATGGTCACTTTGGCGTCCGGTTTTGCTATGCGCCAAACCTCGTCCATGAACCGGATAAGGTCCTTGGCGTGTTCGGCGTAGTGGCTGATAAGGATTTCTTCGCAGGAGTTGTCCGGAAACGGCTCCCAGGGATATTTTTCCAGGTCCCAGACGAAATCGACATTCGGCAGGGGCGCGATATCCACCCCCTTGAATCCTTTCTCTTTTCTTTGCCCGCAGGCGATATCCAGCTTCATCTTGATCTAATTGTTAATGACATAATCGTAGACCTTTTTGGACACGTCGGTCATGAAAGCATCGGCGGTTTTCTCGTCGGCGCCGCTTGAACCGAGGCACAACAGATAATTGCGATTGGGAGCGTAGACAATGCCGCAATCGGAAAAGGTGTTGTTCTCGTCCGAGATGCCGATTTTATGGGCGACCGCGATGTCCTCCGGCACGCCGTTCACTATCTTGTCGTTGAAGGGCGACTCGTCCAGATAATAAAGTATCTGATTGGAATCTGCGGCATTGTCATATTTCGCGTTATAAAGGGCAATGAGCATGTTGGACAGCGTTTTAACGTTTATATTCTGATACTGCACGTTGGAATCCTGGCCGAGGTAGTTATTGTCCCATCCCATGAAAGTGTAAACGTCGTCCAAGGGATTTGAGATTCCGATATTGCTCATCACGCTGTAAAGAGCGTTCATGGCGGTGTTATCCGAATACTCAAGCATGATTTTTACCAGCTCCTCAACGGTGTAGGTCTTCCCGGCTCCGACTTTGTAGAGATTGCCGAAGTTAGAATCCAGATCGGAGGTTTGGAGTGTGTAGGCGTCCGATGGCTTTAATTTGCCCTCCTCAATCGACCGATATACGGCCATAGCCAGCGGGACTTTAATGGTGCTCGCCGCCGTAAACATGTCCCGTTCGCCCAGCCCGACCCAGGAAGCATTGTTCAGATAATCGAAATAAATGTACGTGCTTTGAGAATATTTTTTCTGAACGGCGGCCAAGGAGTTCTTGAGAGGAGCGAAGTTGATTATGAAATGCTTGGTAGCATCCACGGTGACCGTCCGGTTCAAATAAGAGTACATCGCAGGGTTAGAAACGGCAGGAGGGTTAATTGGCGATTGCAAGGAAACGACGTTCCAGTAAACGAGGAGGATGCCCAAAAGGACTCCTATTATAAAGAAGGTCGCACTGATAATGGTCGTTTTGGGGATGTGGAACGTCATTGGTTTAATAGACCGTTTCCGTCATGATATCCAGATGTCCGCAGCGGATGCTCGTGTCAACGCAGATCCGATAGGCCAGTTTTTTAATCTTCTCGTAGAAATAGAGGTCTTGAGTGTAACCGACGAAACGTCCGTCTTTGACCTCGTTCACCGTTTTAAAAAATGGCCGTTCAAGGCGCGGGTCTTCAAAAATCGCGCGTTTCATCAGGGCAAAACCCATGCCGCAGCCGTTTACTTCTACGGTGTCGCCGGAGCGCCAGCTCGTATTGACCTCAAAAGGGTTAATGGCATTGATATCCCCATTGCCGTAGACGAGCGGCAGAGACGGCTCGCCCTTGGTCCAGTAAAGTCCGGAGGCCACGTCAAATTTCTCCATATGCTTGAAAAGCTCAATGAGCGGCCCGAAGGAATTGTCCAGAAAAGGCACGATGATGTCGTCTTCCAGAAAAAGAATATAGCGGAAGTTTTTGAGTTCCGGGTTGGATAATATCTGGTCCACTGCCTGATTATAAGCGTCCCCTACCTCATAACCGGAAACGACCATCTCGGTGACTGGAATATTCATCGGTTTGATGAAGCGCTTCCAGGCCTCCACAATCCAGGGATGAAAGCCGACCCAGTGCTCCACTTCAAAAGGGTGGCCGCATTTCGGGCATTTCGCGGACGTGACCCCCTTGCCTCTGGTCGCGATGACGATGATGGTGGAGTAGTTTTTGTAGGTATCGCCGGCGAGAATTTTTGTTTCCCACTTCTTGCTTTTCGCTTCATTGAACAGCTCATCGCTTTTGAATATTTTGGGTTTGAAGTTATCCATAAATTTAGAAGCTGGTGAACATTATCCAAGGCATCACCGCCTTTTGGCCAGTCGCTGCAATAGCTGAAAAAGCGATACTAGCCGGCAAGGTTCCGTTCGTGGCGATTGTCACGCTGTAGATTCCAAGTCCCGGCATGGGCAGGATGGAACTGGCGGTGTTCAATCCAACGTTGCCGGAATAGGCCGATGCGCCTCCACCCATGATAGAAAACGTCGCGGTAGAATTCCGGACGAGAACCCCGTACCAGTAATCGCCGGGGGTGAAATTGAAGTTCCCGGTCATGGATATTCTCCGCAGTCCGGCATAAGAACGGGTAATGCTCGCCCCTGAAGGCATTGCGGTGCTGAACGAGGCGGAAGAAGCCAGGCTGACAAGCGTAGAACTTGCTCCGGCCCCCCGGGTGTAAATTCCCAAACTGGCGGCGATGGAAACCGCGCTCGCTGTCGCCGCAGAGGCGCCCGATACCATGATGGCCGCATTCGTAGCGCTGATTGCGACCGGCATATGCATCGGGGCTACTGCTAAAGTGCTCACGCCTATAACGCCGCCATTGCTCCAGATCCCTGACGGGTAGTTCCATTGGTTTAAGGTGGCTCCCCCGCCGCCGCCCGCCGGGGCGCTCAAGGAGATTGTGTTCCCGTTCTGAGTGATGCCGACATTCGCCACGTTTGAAATGCTCACGACGCCGGAGGATATCGGCGAGGCGCCGCCGGCCTGGATGCCAGCGATGGTGGTTGAGGCGTTAGAAATCGCTTGGATGTGGCCGGCTTCGCAGACGAGAGCGCGCGTCATGGCCGAATCGTACCAGAGTGCTCCGTTAAAAGAGCATGTTCCGTTGATGCTCTCGTCGCCCGTGGTATTGTTCACGTCTAATGAAAGGAAGGTCAGAGTTGAGCTTGTTTGGCCTGCGCCAGCCGCTCCGATTTGAACTTTCTGTGTGACGTTCGTCCGGATAGAGCTACCGTAGACATTAGAGGCGGTTTGGGACCAGGCGTCGGAAACTATCTGCTGGCGCGGCGCCAGGGTCTCCAGCCCGGTGGCGCACGTGAGGGACGATGTAGAAACCTGGACCTGGAGGTAGTAAGTAGAAGTGGACATGAAGTCCAGCGTCGCAAGAGAATCTATCCGGCCGATCTGGTCCGAGAATATTCCGTCCGTGACGGTCGTCGTGGAATTGCCGGGCGTACCGGCCGGCCAAAGCTGGTTGCCGCTCGTTTGGGCGTCCCAGATGGAATAGCGGAAGCAGTAGACGCTCCCCGCTCCGCCCAAGGGATTGCCGGATGTGTCCGTGAGACGCCCCTGGTAGGAAATGTAGTCAGGTACGCCGGGCTGGGCTCCCGCGGGGAGGGGGGCGAATATTTTTCCGGCGATCGCGAGATACAAAAAGAAAGAAAAGACCGCTTCCGCGATGACGATCATAACCACGGCCAATTTGCCGTTCCTTTTGGCGACCTTAAGCTTAACGCCCTTCTTTTTATCCACGGACAGGCTCATAGATTTAAAATTTTAAATTATCCGCGGCGGCGTGCGTCGCTTCGTAAGCTTTTTTGAACAGGTCCTTCAACTCTTTGAGCGGCGGGAGCGCCCGGGCGTTATAGTGAGCATTGTGATGGATAACGAACTCCAGGGGCGCCGTGACCTTGGTGAAATAGGCGTCGGTTCGCCGGCCGCTCTTTTCGGCGGATGTCCATTGGTAGCCGAGGTCCAAAAGACTCTCGCCGATTGCGAGCGGCATTTTGGATATCTCGTTCCAGATGTCCCCGATGCGGATGATATCGGCTGTCTGATAGAAAACGTCAAAGTTGAAACCGAAGGCCTCTATCTCCATCGTCCGCTTCTCGCGTAGCTTATCGTAGGCCTTCGTCATTTCCTCCATGAGGAGCGAATCTTCCGGTTCCAGAGCCCGCAGGTCCTCCGCCCGCAGGCGGTTCCCTTCCCAGGCGATCTGGAGCTTCAAGACCGGCACGTCCAGGACCTTCGTCCGGACGAGCGGATCGTCCACGAGTTGAACGCCCCGACCGAGATCGCCGGAATAAAGCGCCGCCATCTCGTCGTTTTCGGGCGGCGGTAAATTCCGGTCGCGGAAGACCAGGACGACATTGCTTTTGTGGAGCGATTTGGAATTTATCATTGGCTTGCGGTGAAGGAGATTTGGAACATTCCCGGGCGCGGTTGCCAGGAACCCCTGGTTCCTTGGTCGCCCACAATCAGATAATATGCCGCGCTCTTCAGTTCGGAAGGCAGGTCGTTATCGGAAATTGTGCGGCTGAACTCGCCGTTCTCGCACCGGAAGGCCTTGTTGAAAATAGCCGAAGAGGGGTCGGTGATGTAATCGTTCGGGTGCGTGAAGACAAGAATGGTGTAATAAGCGTTCATGCAGGTTCCTTCTATTTGGATGACGTTCTGGCCGACAAGCGTTACGGCTGGCAAGGCGTCGTTCGTAATACGGTCGGTTTGAATATTCCGTTCCGATGCCCAAGGCATTGGCCCGCTCAATATGTTCTGAATGGAATCAAGGGTGAAAGAATAACGGTGCGCAGGTGGGACGCTAAGAGTAGGCTGAATGGCTTGGTCTTGGGTGCCGGTGGCGATTTCCGGTTGGCCGTTTAAAGCGTTCGTGACGGCATCGGCAACATTGCTTATGACGCCGCTCACCGCATCCGTTAGGTTCGCGGCTGCGTCCAGGGCGGCGTTCGCCCCGGATTTGAGCGTGTCCACGATGGACTGGTCATAGTCCACCTGGAGCCACATGCCATCCAATTGGACGGTCGGCATATCCACTGTCGGTAGCGGGTTCAGCTGAATTTGGATGTTATCAATGTCAGTCCACGAGCTGACGGGGATATTGAACGTTAGGTCCTGCCAATTATCCCGGCTCACTTCGCCCAAGGTCTGCCAATTTTGACCGTCCAGGGAGTAGCTCGCTTCTAAGAACCCCGGCGCGGGCGGGGTTTGGGCCGCGGCGCGATTCAAAAAGATTCCAGCGATGAAGTTGCCTACGCCGTCCAGGAAAGATGTCGTTGTCGCGGTCGTTGTGGCATCTGGCGTGCCGGCGTCGGGTGTGCTAGATGTCGCCGTTGATGTCGTAAGGTCGGATGCGGTGGACGAAGCTTCAATTAATAAAACAGCGGACACATCCGAAGTGGTGGATGTGTCCGAAGTGGAAGAAACGGCTGCGGCTACGCCGGAGGCGTCCGCAGGAGCGGATGAGGTTGAATCGGATGACGATGAGGTTTGGTCTCCGAAGACTGGCGGCGAGGCATCGGTCGTTGATGAAGCGGTTGAACTGTTGATGACGGCATTCCAAGCTTGGCTGTCCGCATCCACGGAGATGGCCGCCGGCGGAGCGTTCGCTACGATATTCCAGGCAAAACTTAGAATGACCTTGGTCGGCGATTCGGACTGATCATTGGATTTGAAATAGCCGCAGAATATCTGAGCCGCGGTTTGGTTCAAGACCGCCGGATTGCCGTCCGGCTCCCCCGCCGCATTCCCCGGATTTTGCCAACCGCCCAGGCAGACGGTCGGGTAGGCATTCAATGAAGCTGCTTGAGCCCGATTGAGCGAAACCTCTTTTTTGGCCGGCAAAAAAAGAAGCAGAAATAACGTCCCTATGGCGAACGCCCGCAAGAGCCCTCTTTTCATTGGGTTTATTTAATTTTAGCACAACGCGGCGCGAAAAAACCGGCCTTAAGCCGGTTTAATCGCTGTTAGCATATCACTTCATCGTGAAGGTCGCGTGGACGAGATAAGTAATGAGCTTTTCAATGGAGGTTGTGTCGTAATAGCCGTAATCCGAGACCTGGGTGGAGTTCACGGGCGTGATCTGCGTGACGCCGATACTGGACGAGCGCAGGTTCCCGACTGAGGCGCCCACTCCCTCCGTGATGGATAGGGCCCGCGCTTTGGCATCGCTTAAGGCCTCCGCGAGCATGCCGCTCCGGATTCCGTCCAAAGTCGTGTTGGATATGTAGTATTCCGGATTCTGGCTCGTGAAGACCATCCCCTGGCTCACGAAATACTGGGAAGCGTCCTGAGCGAGTTTGGTCACGCCGTCCACATTACTGGATTCAACGAGGATGTCTTGCGAGAGGTCATAACCGGAAAGCGTGCCGGACATGCCGCCGTAGAACTTGCCGGTCACGACGCCGTTCTGGGTCTGGTAGACCGGGTTCACGACGAGCGGGCTCACGGTTATGTCAGAGGTTGCGACGCCGTTCTTCTCAAAATAGGCCAGAACCGCGTTCAGGTCGGATTGCATGGCCGCCGAACCGGATTTTAAGTCGGCCGTCGCCGGTCCGGCCTGTTCCGATATATTGCTCCGCCATTTAACGTCATCGGACTTCAGTTCTTTCGTGGCCACGCCCGAAACGGTGATGATGGCGTTGTCGTATGTCTTAACGTAATTGATGACGTAGCCGACGATTACGGCGACGATGATAAGGCTCGCTCCGAGGATTATGCCGAATGGTATTAACTTGGATTTATTCTCGTTCATAAAGTTATTGTATCACGCGCCTATTGTTTTATCTCGACCAGCGCTCCACCTTGGACGGCAAAATATTTGGAAACTCCCAAGGAAGGCCGGGTCGTCATCGGCTCGCCCGGATATCGGTCGGCGTAGTTAACCAAAATCACTCCGTTATTAATTGAAATGTTCTGCGGGGCGATGCGGTCTCCCAAGTAGAAAGCGTTTGTGCCCATGGTGCCCTGGCTGCTGTTTAAAGCCGCCGCGACATAGAAGAAGGTTCCGCTTCCGCCGCTATCCTGCGTAATGAGCATGGCGGCATCCGGCCGGCCGTCGCCATTCAAATCGCCCGAGGCGGGCGTGCCGAAGATGCGCGTCGTGACCATTAAGGCCGAGCCGGGCGCGGCGGGCGTTTGCGAAAAGCCGTTCAAAAGCGCGACGTTCTGGCCGTTGATGACATAGGTTGCGTTTTGCGGGTCAAAACTCACGGCCACCGGTGCGGCCGGCGCCGGAGTGTACACATATATAAGACCGATACCGGCCGCGATGACCAGGCCGGCGATGATTAATTGCCATTCCCTCTTCATTACTTGTATTGTAGCAAATTGTGCCCAGGAGAGGACTCGAACCTCCATGCCTTGCGGCGCTATCACCTCAAGATAGTGCGTGTACCAAGTTTCGCCACCTGGGCATTTTTATAGCGCCTTCCCGATGCTTTTAAGAACTTTTTCTATTTTTGTCCGCTTTCTGGAAAGGCAAACTACGCCATCATCATAATATAACTTAGGCAATAACTTCAAGGAATCCGCTTTCGCGTATTTTAGCTGGTATACAGAATCGTTGATGCTTTTAGTGATATGGCCGCTTATGCCCAGGTGCTTCTTTATTTTGGATCGTAGCCATTCAATGTGCATCTTGCTGGCCGAATCAAAACATGTATAGAACATAAAGCTGGAGCGCCAGCGCGGGTCCCAATAGGAATAAAAGGTGCCGTCACCGTCAAAATGCCCGCGCAAAAAATCAAAGAAATACTTATTTGGTACTGTTATGCCACGAAGCGTTTTTGACTTATGGGGCGTTAGACCGATGGAGATGAGAAATCTAAAAAACAAGACATCCCCGAATTGCACCCTTAATGCCGGATTAATGCTCCCGACGTTGTGATTACCAATGCTATTGGTCAGACCCAAGCATCCGATGAAATTATCTATTTGTTCTTTATCTTTTGAAACTAGTGAGATGTGACGCTTGTCGGACGAAAGGCAACCGTCAGTCGTGATTAGGCCGATCGCGTAAGCGAACTTGGGCGACCACTGGATGGCCACCTTCCCTTGGGGTTTAGTTCCCCTCCTTCCCATACGCTTTAATTATACCTCAAGGTAATAGCGTATACCGTTAATAATTTAACAAAAAACCGCCTGGCTAGGCGGTCGTTTTGAGCTTCTCGCGGACCTGCTTATGGGAAAGCTCGCGGACGAAGTAGAGCTTGGAACGGTGGACCTTCCGTGCCACGGAAAGGACGCTAAGCTTCGCGATCATAGGCGAATGGATGGGATAGACCTTCTCCACGCCCACGTCGTGAAGCGTCGCCCGAACGGTGAACGAGGCGCCGGCCTCGCTGCCGTGCTTCCGCGCGATTACCAGGCCTTCAAAGACGCTCTGGCGCTCCTTATCGCCTTCTTTAACGCGTTCGGTCACCCGGACCTTGGCGCCGGGCCTTATTTTTTCCAATATCTTCTCGTCAATCATAGTCTTTGGAGTTTAACAGCTTATCGGAACCGCGTCAATCGTACGAGACCGTCTCCTCCTCTGCCTCCTTGGCTTCGTGGAGGCCCCGCAAAAAGTCCTGCAGATCTTCCGGCAATTCCGCCTCTATCTTCAGCCGGCTGCCGTCCGCGAGCGTGAACTCCACCGCTCCGGCGTGGAGGAACTGGCGCGCGAGGCCGAGCTTTTTGTCTTCCTTGGGCCGGCCGTAGAGCGCGTCCCCGACGATGGGGTGGCCGATCGCCGCAAGGTGCACCCGGATCTGGTGCGTCCGCCCGGTTTGGGGCGTGACTTCCAGCAGGGTGTAAATGTCCGGGCCGCTTTTGAGGACCTTAAGAACCCGGTAGGCCGTCACGGCGTCCTTCACCATCTTCATGCCGGGCGCGTTCACGCTCCTTTTGACCGACCCGGACTTGAGGCCGATGGGCTTTTCTATCTTTCCCCGGCCGGCCATCCGGCCCCGCACCAGGGCGATATACGTTTTTTGAACTTCGTGCTTCTGAAAGAGGCCTTTCAGGTACTCAAACGTCGGCTGGTTTTTGGCAATGAGGACAATGCCGGAGGTATCCTCGTCCAGGCGATGGACGATACCCGGACGCAGGTTCGGCTCGTCCCCGACCTCCCGGGCTTCCGGATAGCGTGATTTTATCCAATCCGTGAGTACATTCTCCGTCTGGGAGGCCTTAGGCCCCTTTTCCGGCCTATGGACGAGCACCCCGGCCGGCTTATTTACAGCCAGGAGGTCGTCGTTCTCGTATATGACGTGAAGACCGTCTAAATGGTCCATAAAGCCATTATAGGCCTCATTTTAAGCGGTTTCCAGAGGTTTCTATTGACTTTTAGGCCAGTTATGATAGAATACGCCTACAATCCCCAAGGTCGGGGGTTTTTGTTTAGAAGAGAAATAACAAATCAATGAAACGATTTTTAACGCCGCTTATCTTGGGCGTTTTGCTTATCCGGCCGATACCGGTGGATTATGCCCAGACTATGAGCCCGACGGCCTCCACGACGGCCAAGACCGCCGCTTCCACGGTCGCAATGGCCGCGAAGCCGCGCCTGGTCGCCATCCAAGAGACCGAAGTTTGGGTGACGGCTTACGCGAGCGTCCCCCAGGAGACTGACGATACACCGTTCATCACGGCGTCCAATAAGCACGTGGCGGACGGATTCATCGCCGCTAACTTCCTGCCCTTCGGCACCAAAGTCCAAATCCCTTCCCTTTTCGGTGACAAGATCTTCACGGTTGAAGACCGGATGGCCCGCCGGATGGTCGGCTACGTGGATATCTGGATGCCGACCGTTTCGGCCGCCAAGGACTTCGGCATCCACAAGGCGCAGATAGTCGTCCTGGGCGATCCGGGAACGAACCTCGCCGAGAACTAACACGCCGAATTAAAAGACCGCCCAAGAGGCGGTCTTTTTGTTTCCAGTCAATCTGCGAAGCTCATGTCGTTCCCGATTTCGTAAACATTGGGATATAACCCGCCGTCCTTGGTTACCACTTCGGTCGCCGGGTTTACGTAAAACTTGACGCTTTCCATCCGCGTTTCAAATTTGTACTGGTGCGCATCCTGGATGAGGTAATATCCGCAAGTATAACGGGCGCCGTTATAACCGCCGTCCGGGCTGTACTGCCCTCCCGGACAGACGCCATTGTTATTCGGGTCCATCGGCAGACGGGAGATCGGCGAGCCTGCGGTGATGATGCCGAAATTGATGTCCACCCACCCCGTTCCGTCAACGGCCGTTGAAGTGCTCAGGATGTCCGGAGTATTACAGTTGCCGGGCGTGCAGTCGGCCGTGCCGATAATTGCCGTCGTCCAAAGCGGGCTGTTCAATGTGCCGGCCAGATACAGAGCGACGGCCTTATTCAACGTGGCCAAGTCCGATAACCTCGTTGAGTCCCGGCCCTCCTTCAAGAGCTCGGCCGGGTTCAAGATAAGCACGACCGCAACGGTCAAAACGGCCAGTATTGCTATGACCACCAGAAGCTCTATCAAGGTTAACCCCCGGCTTGGATGAGACGGCGGCTTGTCCCTAAAGAGAACGCCGCGTATTTTCATGTTCACTGGTTTATTATAGCTCAACGCTCCGCCAGTCGGCGGAGCGTTACCTTGAATGAGGAGCGAATGGTGGACCGTACCGGAATCGAACCCCGCAGTATACGCCTGCGGCGTAACTACGGGGCAGGCCGCTGACCTTTGTGGACCCGAGGAGAATTGGACTCCTGACCTCCGCTTTGCAAAAGCGGCGTTCTACCACTGAACTACGGGCCCAACTATTGTGGGCGTGGAAGGAACCCCGGTAGTATCCGCCTACGGCGGAACTACGGGGCAAGTCGGACCAGCGATCTCTGTTTTACCGTGCCCCGCACTAAAATTGCGCCTCTGTCATTGATTTGTGCGCATGGTAGGAATCGAACCTACGGCCTCGTTCTTATCAGGAACGCGTTCTACCACTGAACTACATGCGCAATTTTCAGTGCGGGGTCAGGCAGCGTTCTACCGCCTTAAACAGTTACTGGTTCAAGTTTAGATTTTGGAAACCCTGGATGTCAAATTGCACCTGGGGCGGCGGCGTCGGCGGCACGGCCAGGGCCGCATTGAAACTTTCTCCCAAATAGACGACGCCCCAGATAACGAAGATGCCGGTCAAGACGACCATAAGGATGGCGAGAAGGAGGAACAGTGATTGCTGGGAGAACCTTTTTAACTTTTTGAAAGCTTGGGCCATTTTAGCGGTAATAGACGCGGCCGTTCACGGCCAAGTTGAGCTGGCCGCCCGACGAGCGGATGGAGACGTTGTCTACGGAGCTAAGATCGTGGAAGTTCGTGAGCGCCTTAAGGAACGAAAGCAGGTCGGGGAGATTACCCGATGTGATTGTGAGATTGTATCCCAAACTGCCCAGGCTGTTCCCGCTCGGCGACGTTTGGCCGGCGAAAGAAAAACCATAACCGAGCTTGTAAGGCATCGCGAGCGACTGCAGTTCGGCATTCAGGTTTATCAGGCTGTCGTAGGTCGGCACGACGTTCTGGAGCGCGTTCAAGTCGGTCTGGACGCTCACGTTGTACTGCCGCTGAAGCAAGGCCAGGTTGTTCAAGGCCTGGGTCCGGCTCGCGAGCAGCGCCCGCGTCTGCGTAATCCTTGCGATGTAATCGTCCACGTTGCCTTTGAAGAACAGTATCCCGGCTAGGAGAGCTACAATTACGATGGCCGTGATGGAGAGCTCAATTATGAGCCGCTTTTTAAAATCGTTCATCTCTTCCCCTTATTATAGCGGACGGCTTCTATATAATGAAGGGATATGGCAGGGCCGAGCATTTTGGAGATGAAAAAAGGAGACGCTCAGTACCCGGAGCTTTTGGGCCAGACCGCGGGCGCGCCGGAAAACCTTTTTTGCCTGGGTGCCCCGCCTCGTAGCGACGAGGTTACGGTCGCGATTGTCGGCACCCGCAAGGCCACGCCCGATGGGCGGCTTTTGGCCAAACGTACCGCCGCCGCCCTCGCCCGGGCGGGCGTCACGGTTGTGAGCGGCCTGGCGCTCGGCATTGACGGGGCGGCCCATGAAGGCGCGCTTGAAGGCGGCGGCCGGACGCTGGCCGTTCTTGCCCGGGGATTGGACGATGTTTATCCCCAGGCGCACGTTGGCCTGGCCAGAAAAATAGTTGAACAGGGCGGCGCCATCCTCTCCGAATATCCGGTCGGCACCCCTCCCCTGCAGCATCAGTTTCTGGAACGCAATCGCATCATCGCGGGCCTTTCGGTCGGGACCGTGATTGTGGAAGCCCCCATCCATTCCGGGGCCCTCGTCACCGCGCGTTGCGCGGCCGAAGCGGGCCGGGAGGTTTACGTTTTCCCCGGATCGGCCGGGAGTCCGAACTACGCCGGCTCCCATCTTTTGATCCGCAGCGGCGCGCGCCTCGTCGCATCGGCCGAAGATATTTTGGAAGACCTGGCATCCGTTTTGCCGAACTACGGCTTGGCATTGCCGAAAGAAGATGCCAGCCGCACCGAGCCGGAGGACGCGACCGACCGCGCAATTTTCCTGGCCCTGGCGGAAGCGTCCGGCGCCCTCACGATTGACAACCTCGCTCAATTAGTTAATCTTGAGACCCATATAGTGTCCGAGCGCCTGACCTATCTCATCCTGCGCGATATGGTAACGGAAAACGGCGGTCGGTACGCTTTGAAGAAAAAAATAAAATGAAAAGTCTCGTCATCGTAGAATCGCCGACCAAAGCCAAAACTATATCCAAATACCTGGATAAGTCCTTTGAGATCCGGGCGAGCGTCGGTCATATTCGCGACCTCCCCAAGAACAACAAAAAAGCCATAGATATTCCGGGCGGCTTTAAGCCGACGTATGAAGTGGTGAAAGGCAAAGAACCGGTCGTCGCCGAACTCAAAAAACTCGCAAAGAAGGCCGACCGGGTCTATCTCGCGACCGACCCGGACCGCGAAGGTGAGGCCATTGCCTGGCACATCGCGGAGACCATCGGCTTGGACGAAACCAAGGCCGACCGCATCGCCTTCCACGAGATAACCGAACCGGCCATTAAAGAGGCCATGGCCCATCCCCGGCGGATAGATCTGAACTTGCTGAAAGCCCAAGAGGCCCGGCGCGTCCTGGACCGGCTTTTCGGCTACGACCTTTCCGGCCTCATCTGGAAAAAGGTCCGCTACGGCCTTTCGGCCGGGCGCGTCCAGTCGCCGGCCCTCCGGATACTCGTGGAGCGCGAGCGCGAGGTCCAGGCCTTCAAACCGGAGGCCTTTTACGTGATAGAAGGCAGTTTCGCGGCCAAACAGGGCTCCCTGACGCTTACCTGCGCCGAACAGCCGAAAAGCTCATCCGAGGCCGAACGCATCGTCGCCGAGGCCAAGCGGGGCGCCTGGAACATTTTAGACGTGAAACAGACCAAGGTTCGGCGCGCGCCCCGGCCGCCCTTCACCACCTCTACGCTCCAGCAGTCGGCCAGTTCGCGCCTTGGGTTCTCCCCTTCCCGCACAATGGGCGTTGCCCAAAAACTTTACGAACAGGGTCTCATTACTTATATGCGCACCGACAGCTTTGCCATCAGCAAAGAGGTCTTGCCGGCCATTCTCGCGCAGGTGGAAAAGGAGTTCGGCAAGGAATACGTCCAGCCGCGGGTCTACGCCACGAAGAGCAAGACGGCCCAGGAAGCTCACGAGGCCGTTCGGCCGACGCAGTTCGCCAAAAAGTCCGCCGGCGGAAACGAGGAGCAGAAAAAACTGTATGTCCTTATTCGCGAACGGGCCCTGGCGAGCCAGATGGCGGACGCGGAACTTTTGCGGACGACCATTGCGGCGAATATTGCGGACAAGGCCATCCCGAATTTTACGGCGACCGGCAGTATCATCGCCTTCCCCGGATGGCTCGCGGGCGACCCGCGGTCCAAGGGAGAGGAGAAGGAACTGCCGCCCGTCGGCGCGGGCGAAAAACTAGAGTTGAAGGAAATTACGAGCGAAGAAAAATTCACCGAACCGCCGCCGCGCTACACCGAGGCGGGGCTCGTGCGGGAGCTAGAAAAACGCGAAATCGGCCGGCCTTCCACTTACGCCGCCATCATCGCGACGCTCCTTAAAAGGAATTACGTGGAAAAGCTCGGCAAGGCCTTGAAGCCGACGGACACGGGCGACGTCGTCTCGTCTTTTTTGGAAAAGAACTTTCCCGATTACGTGAGCGACACATTCACGGCCGAGATGGAGAATGACCTGGACGAAATTGCCGACGGCAAGCGGGATTACGAAAAGACCCTCAAGGATTTTTACATTCCCTTCTCCAAAGAGGTGAAGTCCAAGGACAAACTGGAAAAGGCGACGACCCTGGGCGAGGACGACCGGTTCGTCTGTCCCCTGGACCCGAGCCACGGCCCGATGCTCGTGAAGCTCTCGCGGTCCGGCAAGTTTTTGAGCTGCCGGCTTTTCCCCAAGTGCTTGGGGGCGCGGAAGATAGATGGCTCGGTTATGGAACCGCCCAAAGAGACCGGCGAGGACTGCCCGGAGTGCAAGGTGGGCAAACTGGTGGAAAAGGAGGGCCGTTTCGGCAAGTTCATCGCCTGCTCGCGCTATCCAAAGTGCAAGTACATAAAACAGAGCGAGAACGGCAATAACCTGGGCGGGACAGGCGTAAAGTGCCCAGAGGACGGCGGCGAGATCGTGGAGCGCCACGGCCGCTTCGGACCGTTCTTCAGCTGTTCCAACTACCCGAAGTGCAAATTCATAATCAAATCAAAACCGACTGGCGCAAAATGCCCGCTTTGCGGAGCGCTGATGATGCAAGGAACAAAAACAATTCCTGAAAGGTGTTCAAACAAGAGTTGCATCAATCATAATCCTCACAAAATTAAATCCTAGTTCCGCAGTCCGCCGAAGCTTTAGCGTAGGCGGAGAGGGCGCTCGAAACTAGAAGGACGTTAGTATCTCCGCCCCGCTTTTAGTGATGGCGATGGTCTTTTCAAAATGGGCGCTTAAACTGCCGTCCGCCGTGTAATAGCTGTCGTCCTTCGCCTGTTTGATTTGGGGCGAACCGATGCTCACCATCGGCTCAATGGCCAGCACGAGCCCGGGCTGAAGCCTCATCCCCTCGCCCCGCCGGCCGTAGTTGTAGACCGTCGGGTCCTCGTGGAGCTTGAAGCCGGTGCCGTGGCCCGTGAGGCCCTGGACGACGCTCAGGCCGTTTTTTTCTACGCAGGATTCAATGGCATAGCCGATGTCGCCCAAGCTGCCGCCGTTTCTCGCAGCGGAGAGGCCTTCCTTCAGGGATTCTTCCGTCACGGTCATAAGCTTTTTCGCCGCGGCGGATACCTTACCGATCCCGACCGTAAGGGCCGCGTCCGTGACATAACCTTTATAGACGACTCCGAAGTCTATTTTTAAAATATCGCCGTCCTTGAGCTCGCGGTTGCGCGGCATGCCGTGGACGATTTGGTCGTTCAAGGAGAGGCAGAGAGCGGCCGGATAAGGCGCGGCTGCGCCTTCCGGTTTATAGTTCAAAAAGGCGGCCGTTGCCCCTTCTTCTTTGAGCATTTCCCGGGCGAGGTTCTCCAGTTCCAGCAGGTTCGCGCCGGCGATGGCGCTCTCTTTCACGGCGATGAGTATCCGCGTAAGTATCTGCCCGGAAGTCCGCAGACCTTCCAGGTCCTTTTCTTTCTTGAGTCGTATCATTTTTTCAATTTAAGGATTTGAGCGATCTTTTCGGAAACGGCATAGGGGGCCGGCACGCCATTAATGGCTGCCACCGGATATTTTTTCTTTTTCATCGTATCTATCATCGGCTTGGTCCGAACGGCATATTCTTTCAGGCGCTCCTTGATGACCCGGGGATCGTCCAAGGTCCGGGTTTTAGTTTTACCGTCGCAAAGCGGACATCGGGGATGCGCAACGTTCGCCAGCACTTGGAGTCCGCAAACGGAACAAACGCGCCGCTTGCTGTTTCTCGCTATGGAGGCCGAGGCCGGGATTTGGAGCACTAGTACGCGCACGTTCCGCTTGCCGTATTCCGCCTCAAGCAGACGCATCAGCCCTTCGGTCTTCTCGTCGCCGAAGGCCTCATACATGGTGCGGGGCGAACCGCTGTAAACGATGTTCGCGCCGAGCGAGGCGAGCTTTTTGGTCTCATTTTTGACTATCTTCAATACGAAGGAGGGCGTGCACAGCTTGCCGGTGTCAAAGTTGATGCGCTCCCTTTTCAAAACCTGGTCCTTGGCCGCTTCTTTGGAATGGACGGTATTTTCCAGGTAACGACCGGTATCAAAGTTCAAAAAACCGTAACGGCGGGCTAAAAGCTCCGCCTGCGTCCCCTTCCCCGCCCCCGGAGGGCCAAATATGATGACCGCCTGCTTAGGCATCGTTTGATGTCATTGATTATACCCAAATATCTTTAAAATTAAAAATGTTAGGGAGTTGAGTTCCCTAACATTTGAGAAAGTTAAGCCCTAAATGATGTTCTCGTACTCCCGGACAGTGAGCTGGCTTTCCAGCTGCTTCATCACCTCCAATGCGACGGCAACGACGATAAGGAGGGCGGTGCCGCCCACGGTGAGGGCCTGAATGCCCGTGATGAGCTGGGTCACGTTAGGCAGAACGGCCACGATGCCGAGGAAGATGGCGCCGAAGAGAGTGATGCGGTGCATGATGTGCGTAATGAGGGCCGCCGTGGACTCACCCGGGCGCACGCCTGGCACGAACCCGCCGCTCTTTTGGAGGTTCTTGGAGATCTCGTGCGGATCAAACGTAATGGCGGTGTAGAAATAGGTGAAGAGGACGACGAGGATGAAATAGACCAAGCTGTAGATGGGAATATCGTTGAAGAAACCGGTCACCCAGGCGCTCATGCTTTGAGCAATGGCGGGCGAAATAATGGTGATGGCCTGCGAAATGAATTGCGGGAAGAGCAGCAAGGAGATGGCGAAGATGATGGGGATGACACCCGCCTGGTTCACCCGAAGCGGCAGATACGTGGAGACGCCGCCGTAGAGCTTGTTGCCACGGACCTGCTTGGCGTAAGAAACGGGCACTTTGCGCTCCCCTTCGCTTACGAAGACCACGCCCGCGATGACAACGACGCTCAAAATTAGGAAGGCCAGATAAGTCGGCAAGGTGGACGGATTGTAGTTCGCGAAGGCGTTCGCAACCGTCTCCGGCAGACGGCTCACGATGCCGGCAAAGATGATGAGCGAAACGCCGTTTCCTATCTTGTATTCGCTGATAAGCTCGCCGATCCAGGTAAGGAGCACGCTCCCCGCGGTGATGACGATGACGTTCGTGAGCATTTGGAGCGGGGCGAGCGGCGCGAGCACCTTCTCGGACATAAGGAGGTTAAGGAAGCCGTAACCCTGAAGCATGGCGAGAGGCACGGTGAGATACCGCGAGATGCGGTTGAATTTGGCCTGGCCGGCCGCCCCCTCTTCGTAATAGATCTTCTTGAGGTTCGGGAAGACGATGGTGAGAAGCTGCATGATGATGGTGGCCGTGATGTAAGGGCCCACGCCGAGCATCATAATGGAAAGATTGGAAAGACCGCCGCCCGAGAAGAGGTTCAGAAAGCCGAAGAGCTGGTTGGAGCCGAGGAATTGCTGGAGCGCCGCGGCGTCTATGCCCGGCGTCGGGATGGCGGCGAGAAGCCGGAAGATCAACAGCAAAAAGAGGACCATGAGGACCTTCTTCCTCAAGTCCGGCACTTTGAAAATTTGGAGAAAGCGGTTCATTTATTCCACCTTGCCGCCGGCCGCCTCTATCGCCTTCTTGGCCGAAGCTGAGACCGGCAAACCTTGGATCGTGATGGCGGCGACGATTTTGCCGCCTCCTAATATCTTAACCTTGGCGCGCGGGTTAGCAATCAGGCCCTTTTGGGCGAGGATGGTCTTGGTGACCGCGCCGGAAACGGCCAGCGCTCCCAGTTCGGAAACCTGGATGATGGTCGGCCGCGGAGATTTCGGCTTATTCGTGGTACCGCGGGCCTTCGGGAACTTCATTATCATCTCGCGCTCGGCGCGGGGCAGGCTGTGGCCGGAACGGGCCTTCTGGCCCTTTTGGCCGCGGCCCGAAGTGGTGCCGCGCTTCCCTCCCCGGCCGACCCGAAGGGTCTTGCGGCGGGCGTGAGTCGGTTTTAGTTCATTGAGCTGCATGTTTTTATTTTACGGTCATTAATTTCTTCAAAGCTTCCAGGGTCGCGAGGGCGTTCGTGAGTTTGTTGGTCGTCCGGCCCAAGATTTTGGCCGAAATGTCCTTGACGCCCGCGAGTTCCAAGACGACGCGCACCGAGCCGCCGGCGATGAGGCCGTGGCCCTGACGGGCGGGTTTCAAGCGAACCTTGGCGGCGCTGTATTTGGCGTCCACGTCGTGCGGAATGGTCCGGCCGTTCTTCAATGGCACGAGGAACATGTCTTTCTGGGCGGCCCGTTTGGCTTTCTCCACCGAGGCGGCCACGTCCATGCCTTTAGCGACGCCCACGCCCACTTTGCCCTTGCCGTCCCCGAGGACGACCGTGGCCCGGAAGCTGAAGCGCTTGCCGCCGGCCATGACGCGGGTCACGCGCCGAATCTCCAGGACCTTTTCCTGGAATTCGCTGATCTTTTTAGGTTTCATAAAAGGTTTCGGTGCCATAAGTTTAGAATTTCATTCCTCCGGCGCGGGCCGCTTCGGCCAAGGCCTTCACCCGGCCGTGATAGGCGTATTCTCCGCGGTCAAAGACGACTCCCGCGATGCCGGCCTGCTTCGCCTTCGCCGCCAGTTCCGTGCCGACCAATATCGCGATGTCGGTCTTTTTGCCTTTCGCTTTGGGTTTGACCGAAAGAGAGGAAACCGAGACCAGGGTCTTGCCGGATGCGTCATCTATGACCTGGGCGTAAATATGGCGGCCGCTCCGGAAAACGGAAAGCCGCGGCTTTATCTCGCCGGTTTTGAGATGCGCTCGGACCCGTTTTGCCCGGCGCGATTTAACTTTTTTGTTGGCTTTAGCTTGTTTTGGCATAGTTTTAAGCGGCGCTGCCTGTCGCGGTGGCGGCCTTCTTACCGGCCTTGCGGCGCACGACCTCGCCCGCATAGTGGAATCCCTTGCCTTTGTACGGTTCCGGTTTCTTCATCGCCCGGAGCTCGGCGGCCACTTGGCCGACCTTCTGCCGGTCTGTGCCTTTGATCTTCAGTATTGAGTTCTTCTCCACCTCAAAGGTCACGCCCGCGGGAGCGGGATATTTTACAGGATGGGAAAATCCGAGAGCGAGCGAAAGCCCTTCGCCTTCCTTGGTCACGCGGTAGCCGACGCCTTCCAGAATAAGGGTTTTTTCAAATCCGTGAGCGAGTCCGGTCGCGGCGTTTTGGGCGAGCGCCCGCGTGGTGCCCCAGTTGCTCCGCGCCTGCTTGGAGGTGCCGACGAGCTCAAAGGTGACCACGCCCTCCGCGAGGGTGGCTTTAACGCCCGGCAGGACCTTGATCTCCATCTCCGACTTGGCGCCTTTAAGGCGCAAGATGTCGCCTTCCAAAGAGGCCGTGACGCCGGCGGGCAATTTTATCGGTTGTTTTCCTATCTTGCTCATAATGAAATATTTAAAGATTTAAGTATTTGCTACCAAACTTCCATCAACAATTCCCCGCCGACCTTCTGCTTTTTGGCCTCATCGCCGCTTAAGATGCCCTTGGGGGTGGAGACCACGAGGAGTCCGTAGCCGCCCTTCACCTTTCTCATCTCTTGATAGCCTGAGTAGCGATGGAGCGACGGCCGGCTCACCAGTTTCAATCCGGAAACGGCGCGGGGGCCCTTGAGGTCTATCTCCAGGTATTTCTTGTAGGTCTTGCCCTTAAGCTCCACGTTCTTAATGAAGCCGCGCTTCATCAAAACCTCGGCCACCGCCTTGTCCATTTTGGTGTAGCGGGTCTTGAGGCTCTCGTGCCCGGCCTTCTGGGCGTTCTTAATTTTTATGATGAGATCAATATACATTTAAATGTTTAAATATTTAAATATTCCATTTACCAGCTGGCCTTCTTCACGCCCGGTATCTCGCCGCGGCTCGCGAGCTCGCGGAAGCAGATCCGGCACAGTCCGAAATCGCGCATATAGCCGTGTTTGCGGCCACACCGAAAACAGCGGTTCACGGACCGGGTGGAATATTTCGGTTTTTTGGCGGCGCGCGCTATGACTGATGTTTTGGCCATTTAAGTGTGGATTTCGTTATTTAACGCGTTTCAATGGTACCCCAAGGGAACGATACAAATCAATCGCTTTTTCGCGGTTCTTGAGGCGCGGCACGACGGTGATTTGAAGGCCGAAAGAGACCTTCGTCTTTTCGGGGTCTATCTCCGGGAACACGGTCTGTTCGCGGAAACCGATGTTCAGGTTGCCGCTTCCGTCCACGTTGCCGATATCCAATCCGCGAAAGTCCTTAACGCGGGGCAAGGTAAGATTCACGACCCGGGTCAGGAAGTCGCTCATCCGATGGCGGCGGAGCGTGACCTGCAATCCGACGATCTGGCCCTCGCGGATCTTGAATCCGGCAATGGACTTTTTGGCCGGACGATTCGCGGGCTTTTGGCCGGTGATGGTCTCAAGGTCGCCGATAACAGCCGGCAAGAGCTTGTCTTCAAATTGCGCCTGGCCGCTCAAACGGCCGATACCGGCGTTCACCACGATTTTTTCTATTTTTTTGATGTCTTGTTCCATTTTATTGATATTTAAACGTTTAAATATTTAAATATTTCGCTATATAGTGGCGCCGCATTTCTTGCAGATGCGGGATTTCTTGTCGCCCTCTATCCGCATGCCGATGCGGGTCGCCTTGTGGCAGGACGGGCAGACCAGCGCCGCGTTACCGGATTTGACCGGCCGCGTCACGGAGACGATCTCCCCTTTCTCGCCCTGCTTGCGCGGGCGGGCGTGTTTCTTGAAGATGTTCACGCCTTCCACGGTGAGGAGGCCGGACTTGCCGTCCACCCGGATGACCTTGCCCGTCTTTCCGCGGTCCTTGCCCGAGAGCATTTTTATATTGTCGCCTTTCTTTATCCTCATATGTTTAAACCAGTTCTTCGGCCAGAGACGCAATGGCGTCGTAACCCATTTCTTTTATCTCTTTCGGCACCGGTCCGAAGACCCGGGTCGCTTTCGGTTCCTTCTTGGCCTTATCAATAATGACGACGGCATTGTCGTCAAACCGGACCAGAGAGCCATCGGGGCGGCGGATGGCGTTCTTTTGGCGGACGATGACGCACTGGACGATGTCCTTCTTCTTTATCTGTTTGCGGGGCTCCGCCGTTTGGACGGAAGCGACGATGATGTCGCCGAGCTGGGCGTAGCGCTTCCGGCTGCCGCCGAGCACGCGGAAGCAGCGAACGGTCTTGGCGCCGCTGTTATCCGCAACTTTCAATATGGAACGTTCTTGGATCATGTTTTATATTTTCCCGACGATAATCCACCGCTTATCCTTGGAAAGCGGCCGGACCTCCTGGATCGTGACCTTATCCCCCGCTTTGTATTCGTTCTTCTCGTCGTGGGCCTTGAAGCGCTGGGTTACCTTGAAATACTTGCCGTACCGCGGGTGCTTTTTGTGCCATTCCACGGTCACGACGCGGGTCTTTTGCATTTTGTCGGACACTACGGTCCCTTGTAGTTTACGCATGGTTGGATAGTTTTATGAGCGTCATTATCTGCGCGATGTCCTTTTTAATGTGGCGGATCTCGCGGATGTTCTTCACCTTACCGGCCGAGAGGTCAAAACGCAACTGCGAGAGCTTTTCCTCGCGCGCTTGGAGCTCCTTCCGCAGTTCCGGCAGGGGCTTATCCTTGAAATTTTTGAACTCCTTGATTTTCATGTTATTGCTTTTCCACTATCCTGGTCCGAACCGGCATTTTGTGACCGGCATTTTTCAGAGCCTCAAAGGCCAGCTCGCGGGAAACGCCGTCCATTTCAAAGAGGATGCGGCCGGGTTTCACCGGAACCACGTAATACTCAACGTTGCCCTTGCCGCCTCCCAAGGTAACCTCGGGCGGGAGCTTCGTGATCGGCTTGTCGGGGAAAACGCGAATCCACATATTGCCGCCCTTTTTAAGGACGTGAGTGATAGCCTTGCGTCCGGCTTCAAGTTGCGCGGCCGTGACCCAAGAGGCCGAGGTGGCCTGCAAGCCGTAGCGGCCGTAGCTTAACGTCAAACCGCGGGTCTCCGTCATCCGTTTCTTGGAGCGGCCCTTCTGCATCTTCCGGTGTTTGGTTTTTCTGGGCTGGGTAAGCATGGTCTATTTTTCAAATATGTCGCCCTTGTATATCCAGACCTTGATGCCGATCGTGCCGTAAGTGGTGAAGGCCGTCGCCTCGCCGTAATCAATGTGGGCCCGGAGCGTCTGCAAAGGCATATTGCCCTTGGTCATGCCGTCCACCCGCGCTATTTCGGCGCCGTCCAAACGACCGCCGACCCGGATCTTCGCCCCTTTCACGTCGCGGTTCTGCATTATGGATTCAATCAGGCGCTTCATGTTCCGGCGGTAAGGCAGGCGCTTCTCCAGATCAAAGGCAAATTGCTGGGCCAAAACCGGCGCGGAAACCTCAAAGCGCTTCAGTTCTTCAATGTTCAAGTTCAATGTGAACTTATCGGCGGGCACCTTGTTCTTCCGGCGCAAGGCCTTCACGGCCTTGATGACCGCGTCCTTAAGCTCGTCTATCCCCTTGCCGCCGCGGCCGATGATGAGGCCCGGACGGGCGGCCCGGACGTTCACGCGGATGGCGTCCCGCGTCCTTTCAATCTCTACTCCGGCGATGCCGGCCTGGAGAATCTTTTTCTTGATGATAGTGCGGATCAAAAGATCTTCCGCCAAAAAGTAGCGCAGGGACCTCTTAAAGAACCAGCGGCTGGACCAAGGGACGTTGAGTCCCAGGCGGTAAGAATTAGGTTGTATTTTTTGAGCCATGTTAATTGATATTTAAATATTTAAACATTTAAATATTTTTGTTATATCGCTTTGCGGCGGAAGACGCGGCGGAAGCTCCCCGGCTCGGCCTTGGGTTTCGCTTCGGTGCCTTCCGTCTTTTTAGGCGCTTTGGTCTCTTTGGGAGCCTCGGTCTTATTCTTCTTTTCCTTAGGTTTCTCTTCCACCTTCTTCGGGTGCGTGCGAACCACCGTGAAGCGACTCGGGTGGCTCTTGCCGACGCCCAGAACGAGCGTCACGTGGCAGGTCAGCCGCTGAATGACGGCCGCCGAACCCTTGGCGCGCGGCGTCCAGCGCTTGGAGCGCGGACCGACGTCCACCCGGATAGACCGGATGAAAAGATCGTCCACCTCCAGCTTGTGGTTATTTTTAGCATTAGCAATCCCCGAACGCAACAGTTTAAGGAGCGCGTCCTTCGGGCGGCGGGGCGAGATCATGAGCCGCGCCTCGGCTTCGGAAACCGAAAGCCCTTTCAAAGAGTCGGCAAGAAGCCGCGCCTTGCGGGGCGGGATGCGGAGATACTTCAATGTGACGGTCAGATTTTCCATGGCCTATTTTTTACCGTTGCCTCCGGCGGTCTGAGCGGCTGGCGCCGCGGCGGGGCCGCCTTTCTCAATGTCGCGCTGCATCTTGCCGCCGTGTTTGACGAACTTGCGGGTCGGTGAAAACTCTCCGAGGCGGTGTCCCACCATATCCTCCGAAACGCGTACTTCTATGAAATCCTTGCCGTTATGGACGGCAAAGGCGAAGCCGACCATCTCCGGCGAGATCTCGCTCGCGCGGGACCAGGTCTTGATGGACGCGGCATCGGCCGGTTTCTTGCCGGCGATCTTTTTGACGAGCTTGGGGTCAACCCAAGGTCCTTTTTTTGCGCTTCTGCTCATATGTTTATCTTATTTTCGGCCGGCGCTTCACTATCATCTGATTGGACCATTTATTCTTGCGGCGAGTCTTGTGGCCGCCGGTTATTTTACCCCATTTGGTCTTCGGCCGCTTGGTGCCGCGCGGCTGACGGCCCTCGCCTCCGCCGTATGGATGGTCGCGGGGGTTCATGGCGCTGCCGCGCACCGTGGGACGAATTCCGAGCCAGCGCGTGCGGCCGGCCTTGCCGATGGTGACCAGATTGGATTCGGGATTGGAAACGGAGCCGATCGTGGCGTAGCAGTCCCACTTGAGCTTGCGAACTTCGCCCGAAGGCATCTTCAAATGGGTAAAGCCGTCCTCGTGGGCCAAAACCTGGATGGCGAGACCGGCGCTCCGGCCCAATTGTCCGCCGTGGCCGGGGAAGAACTCTATGTTATGCACGAACATGCCGATGGGCACGCGCTTCAAAACGGTGCGGTTCCCCACCTCAAGAGGAGCTTCCGGTCCGGAAATTATCTTCGCGCCGACCGCCAGTCCGTGCGGAGCCAAAATGTAGCGGCGGTCGCCGTCGGCATAGATGACGCGCGCGATGAAAGCCGTGCGATACGGGTCGTACTCTATCGCCTCAACCTTAGCCGGAATGCCGAACTTGTTCTGTTTAAAATCTATCTCGCGGTATGTCCGCTTATTGCCGCCGCCCTGGTGGCGCATTGTAATGCGGCCCTGGTTGTTCCGGCCGGCATTATTTTTGAGGCGCTTGGTCAGACTCTTCAACGGCTTAACGTCGGAAAGCGAACTGTAGTCCGCTATCGTCATGTGCCGGCGAGAAGGGCTGGTAGGGTTAAAAGATCTCATGTTATTGGATATCTATTTTTTCACCGGCCTTCAAAGTGACGATGGCCTTCTTTTGGACCATTTTGTGGCTCAGGATGCCGCGGAAATGTTTTTGCTTGCCGGTCATGCGCACGACGTTCACCGCCTGGACGTGCACCCCGTACCGGCGTTCCACCTCCTGCCGAATGGCGGGCTTGGTCGCTTCCGGAGCGACGGCAAAGACGAACTGGCTCCGCGCGCCGCCGATCAAGGCCTTTTCCGATATCCAGGGCCTCTGCAAAATGGCGTAGTTCACGCGACGCGGCGCCGCCGGAGCTTTGGCTTCGGGCGCTTTGACGGCCGCGGGTTTGACCGCCGGGGCCTTTATTTCCGCCGCCGGCTTCGCCGCCTTGTTTTTATCGGATTTAAACAGACTCATGTTCGTATTTCTTTATAAGTTCCAAAACGGCCTCTTTTTCAAAAAAGACGTACTTATGGCTCACGCAATCGTAGATGTTCAAATTGTTCACCGTGCACACTTCAACCTTCGGCAGGTTGCGCGCCGCCCGCAAGAGATCCTTGTTGGACTTGGCGCCGACGATAAGCAGGCTCGCGGGCTTTTTAAAGAAATGCTTGAGGGTATCGGCGACGTTCTTTGTCTTGGGCGCGGAGAGCGCAAGCTCGTCCACGATTTTTATCTCGTCCTGGAGCTTTTTGGAAAGCACGGAAAAGAGCGCGAGGCGCTGCATCTTCTTGTTGACCTTCTTCACGTAGGATTTTTCATTCCGGGGACCGTGAGTCACTCCGCCGCCGATCCATATCGGCGAACGAGAAGAGCCGTGCCGCGAGTGACCGGTGTGCTTTTGGTTCCAGGGCTTTTTGCCGCCGCCCCGGACTTCGCCGCGGTCCTTCGTGTGGGCCCAAGGACGGCGCAGATTGGACGTGAAAGCCATGACGACCTGGTGCACCAAATCGGCGTTCCACTTGGCGCCGAAGAATTTTTCCGGGAGTTCCATCTCGCCGGATTTCTTGTTGGTTTTGTCGTAAACTTCCACTTTCATTGTCTTATTTCTTCCGTATCTCCACTCTTCCGCCGACCGCGCCCGGCACCGCGCCTTTCAATGAGACGGTCCTTTGTTCGGCGGCCACTTCGGCAACCGCAAGGTTCCTCACCGTCACGCGTTCCACGCCCATGTGGCCGGCCATGCGGCGGCCGGGAATAACGCGCTGAGGCGCCGTGGCGCCGATTGAGCCCGGAGCCCGCAAGCGGTTCTTTTGGCCGTGGGTTTTAGGACCGCCGTGAAAACCGTAGCGCTTCACGACGCCGGCAAAACCGCGGCCCTTGCTCGTGCCGCTCACGTCAACAAAATCGCCGGTCTTGAGCTCGCCCAAGTCGGCTTTTTCGTCCATTTTGACGACCGTAATCGGCACGGCGACATCGCCCTGCCAGACCTGCGTCATTTTCATTTTTTTACCGCTTAATTTAAGCATGGTTTCCTTTTGTTGGACCTTCGCTCACGACAAGGCAATAAGAAGCTTCGCTTCTTCGTTGACTTGCTAGCTCGGCAGTGCAAGAGCATCGCTTTTGCCCTGCTCTCGCTACGCTGCGTCAATAAAACAACCGAGACGAGCCCGGTTTTCCCCTTTGGCTACCTGTCTCTTTGTAATGTGTATTCTAATCTATTTCGCCAAAAATAGTCAACCCCGCACTTTTGGAGGATTGAAATCAGCATAATCACCGGATTTATAGCCTGTTATTTACAAATAATAACCATATTCCCAAGTCGTATAACTGCTCAAAATTCGCCCTTGCGCATCCTCCAAAGGTGCGGGGTCAACCCCCGCATTAAAAGCCGAAAAAAAGCCCCTCCCGAATATCGGAGGGGCTTGCCTAACGGACTGATGTTGATGGCTCGGCGATAAGCAAAAGCGCCTATGAGGCCTTGGATCACAGGGCATTCCAGGTAGATTATCTCCATCGATGCCTGGTTGAGCCCGGCCTCCGCCTTCCCGCAGTTGTTTCGGTGGATTTGGCTGCGGAAGTTGCCTTGATCGGCAGGCGGTTCGGCGCCCGAGCCCTTCAGCCGTTCAGGCGGATTTTTTAACGACATCTGCCTGTTTCCGGCTGCATCTTTTGACAAAGACGTCTGTGAAATAGTACCGGCCGTCGGCGCCCGCCACGAGATATGGGAAGGATTCGCAAATCTCGCCGAAACCGCCATCATCTTCCCATAAACCCATCATGCCGAAGAACATCTTATTCGGGTCAAAATTGACCGACCTGGAGTACTTGAAAAGGTCATCAATCGTGAATGGTATCCACCCGTCGCGCGACTGACAGAAACGCACAAGATTACGCGCCGTTTCTTCAAGCTCAAATTTGCCCAAAAATATCTCGCGCGTATCAATACTCTTTGGCCTCACAGGGTAGGTCGGATGGCCCGATGTTTCAGCGATTACGCTGAACGTGGGGCGTTTTAATCTAGCTGACATAATCGCTCCCTTCTTTAGCGTTTTGTAAAATTTATTTCCACCCTCAAAGTACCACCCGTCCGGCAACTTGGCAATATCGCTGGACACGCTTTCAGTAACGTGATAAACCATAAATCTGGTTAATCAGCCATTTTAAAACAAAAGAGGAGCGTAAGATGATAGTAGCTGGTGTTTTAATGAAGAAAAGGCCACGGGAAATAGTCGTTGTTGACGCAAGCCGTGGTGGTCACAAAGAGGGGCATTGCACCGGGTGCGGCGCATCCGGAAAGCTATTCGGCTACGGATATCCCAGCAGATCAAAGAATATACCGCCGGGGTTCTTGCAGCATATGAGCAGCTGTAGCATGAACGAGATTTTGAACGAGGACGGCAGTTTGAAAGATTAACTGCACGCATTTATATCAAGAATAGGAACGGCCGCCCGTTCCTTTTTTATTTCTCAAAACTTTATCCCCTAAAAACCCGCTGGCGGGGGGCATTTAGGTAAGCGACGCTTTCCCGCGCTTTTGGCGAATAAGGCTCGGGTAGGCCGTGGGCATACTCGGCGCCAATCCGCTACGTAAGCGTAGCGGAGGGGCCGGCCGAGTGGCGTGCCGCATGAGCCGAGAGAGCGGGAAAGCGGAGCAACGAAAAACCCGCCGTGAGGCGGGTTTTTCTTCTTTCTTTCCTAGCTCATCTTTATCTCCACATCCACTCCCGAAGGCAAGTTCAAATCCGTGAGCGATTCTATCACCTTCTGTTCCGGGTTCAAGATGTCTATCAAGCGCTTGTGCACCCGAAGCTCGAATTGTTCGCGCGATTTCTTGTGCACGAACGTGGAGCGATTCACGGTATACTTCTTGAATTCCGTGGGGAGCGGGGTCGGTCCCACGACCTCTCCACCCTGCCGCCGGATAGCCTCAATGATCTGCTTCACCGAATTGTCGATGAGCTTCGGATCGTAGGCCTTGACCTTGATCCTCAGGACCGCGTTCTGAATTTGTTCGTCTTTCTTTGGCATGTGGTGTTGTGGAAGGTACTGCTAGGTTTTTTTCTTTTACTTGATTATCTTCGTGACCGCGCCAGCGCCTACCGTCTTTCCGCCTTCGCGGATGGCGAAGCGCTGCTTCTCTTCCAAGGCCACCGGAGCGATGAGCTTCACCGTGATGCTCGTCGTGTCGCCCGGCATGACCATTTCGGTCCCCTGCTTCAAGGTCACATCGCCGGTCACGTCCGTCGTGCGGATGTAGAACTGCGGTTTGTAGCCGTTAAAGAACGGGGTATGGCGGCCGCCTTCCTCTTTAGAAAGGACATAAACCTCCGCCTCAAATTCGGTGTGCGGGGTGACGGAACCGGGCTTCGCGATGACCTGGCCGCGCTCCACGTCCTCCTTCTTGAGTCCGCGAAGCAAAATGCCAACGTTATCGCCCGCCTGGCCTTCGTCCAACGTCTTCTGGAACATTTCAATGCCAGTGACAACCGTCTTTTGGGTCGGCTTTAAGCCGATGAGCTCAACTTCGTCGTTCACATGAATGACGCCGCGCTCTACCCGGCCGGTCGTAACCGTACCGCGGCCTTCAATGGAGAAGATGTCTTCTATCGGCATCAGGAACGGCTTGTCCGTCTCGCGAACCGGGTCGGGAATGTAGTCGTCCAAAGCCTTCACGAGGTCCAAAATGGGCTTCGCCGCTTCGTCGTCAGCCGACTTGGTTTCCAGAGCCTTCAAAGCCGAACCGCGGATGACGGGCGCGTTATCGCCGTCAAAGTGGTACTTCTTGAGGAGTTCGCGAACCTCGGATTCAACGAGGTCAATGAGCTCCGGATCGTCCACCATGTCGCACTTGTTGAGGAAGACCACGATCTTCGGCACACCGACCTGGTAGGCCAAAAGGATGTGCTCCCTGGTCTGCGGCATCGGGCCGTCGGTCGCGGCGACCACGAGTATCGCACCGTCCATCTGAGCGGCGCCGGTGATCATGTTCTTGATGTAATCGGCGTGGCCCGGAGCGTCAATGTGCGCGTAGTGGCGCTTCTCCGACTCGTACTCGCTGTGGTGAAGGGCAATGGTGATACCGCGAGCCTTCTCTTCCGGCGCGTTGTCTATCTGGTCCACCGCCTCTTCCTTCTTGGCGAGACCCTTCATGTGCAACACATGGGTAATGGCGGCCGTGAGGGTCGTCTTGCCGTGGTCAACGTGGCCGATAGTGCCGACGTTCACGTGAGGCTTGGTTCTGACGTATTTTTCTTTTTCTGCCATGTTATTTTTGTTTTTATATTTTCGACCTTGTGTATTCTATATTATAAACTTCGTGGTTTCAATCTTCGGGGATTTCTATGAAAAAGTCAACCCCGCACCTTTGGATATCTTCATTAGCACTAGGTTATTTAAGGTCTTTATCTTAGAAGAATTACCAAAGGTGCGTGGTCAAGCTATGCCTCATTTCTTCCTCCCTTCTATGATGGCCGCGGCGACGTTCCCCGGCACCTCCTCATAATGGCTGAACTCCATGGTGAATGAGCCGCGGCCCTGGGTCATGGAACGGAGAGCGGTGGAATAGCCGAACATCTCGGCCAAAGGCACGTCCGCGTCAATGACGCGCACGGTGCCGCGCTCGCCCATCGCCTTGATGCGGCCGCGCTTGGACGAAAGGTCGCCCGTCACGTCGCCCAGGAAATCCGGCGGCGCGATGGTCTGAACCTTCATGATGGGTTCCAAAAGAACGAGTTTCGCCTGGGTGCAGGCCTCTTGAAGAGCCATGGAACCGGCGACCTTGAAGGCGAACTCCGAAGAGTCCACTTCATGGAAGGAACCGTCAAAAAGAGTGACCTTCAGGTCTATTAAGGGATACCCGGCGAGGATGCCGCGGCCCAACGCCTCCCGAATACCTTTCTCGGCGGCCGGAATAAACTCCTGCGGAATGGAACCGCCCTTGATGGCGTCCACGAACTCAAAACCAGTGCCGCGTTCCATCGGCTCAACTTTAAGCCAGACGTGGCCATACTGGCCGCGGCCGCCGGACTGGCGGATGTATTTCCCTTCTGCTTCGGCCTTGCCCTTGATGGTCTCCTTATAGGCGACCTGCGGCCGGCCGACATTCGCTTCCACGCTGAATTCGCGCTTCATGCGGTCCACGATTATCTCCAAGTGCAGTTCGCCCATGCCGGAAATAATGGTCTCGCCCGTATCGGGGTCGCCCGCGACCCGGAATGTCGGGTCCTCTTCCGCCAGGCGGTGGAGCGCAATGCCCATCTTCTCCTGGTCGGCCTTGGTCTTGGGTTCAATGCGGACGGAAATGACCGGCTCGGGGAAGGTAATGGTTTCAAGCAGAATGGGGTGCTCCGGATCCGTCAAAGTGTCGCCGGTCGTTGTGTTCTTAAGACCCACGATGGCGCCCAAATCGCCCGCGTATATCTCCTCCACCTCTTCGCGGTGGTTGGCGTGCATCCGGACGATGCGGCCGATGCGTTCCTGGTTGTTCTTAGTTGAGTTCAAAATGTAGCTGCCGCGATTCAGAGTGCCGGAATAAACGCGGAAATAGGTCAGGGAACCGACGAAAGGATCGGCGGCCACTTTAAAGGCCAGGGCCGCCAAGGGCTCGTCGTCCTTCGGATGGCGCTCTTCCTCCGCGTGCGTGGAGGGTTCCGTGCCTTTGATGGGCGGCATGTCGGCCGGCGACGGCAGGTAGTCCACGACCGCGTCCAAAACGAGCTGGACGCCCTTATTCTTCAAAGCCGAACCGCAGAAGACCGGCACCAGGTCGTTCGCAATGGTCGCCTTGCGCAGGACCCGTTTGAGGTCCGCAATGGCCGGCTCCTTGCCTTCCAGATACGAGGCCATCAAGGCGTCGTCCTTTTCCACGATCTTCTCAATAAGTTCGTGGCGGCGCTTGGTTGCGTCGGCTTTCAAATTCTCCGGCACCTCCCCTTCCACTATCTTTTCACCGTGCTCGCCATCAAAGCGGTAGGCCTTCATCTTCAAAAGGTCAACGACGCCTTCAAACTTGTCTTCCAATCCGATGGGGATCTGAAGCGCGATGGCATGGGGCGTCAGGCGCTCCAAGATGGACTTGAAGCTGAAGTCAAAGCTCGCGCCGGTGCGGTCTAATTTATTAATAAAACAAATGCGCGGCGTTTTATATTCGTCGGCGTAGTGCCAGTTGGTCTCGGACTGCGGTTCTACGCCCGCCACGCCGTCAAAGACGACAACCGCGCCGTCCAGAACGCGCAAAGAGCGCTTCACCTCAACGGTGAAATCAATGTGGCCCGGCGTATCTATCAAATTGAAGCGGTGCTCGTGGGCTTTGTCACCGGCGCTTTCGGTCGGGGTCCAAAAGCAGGTCGTCGCAGCCGAAGTAATGGTAATGCCACGCTCGCGCTCCTGTTCCATCCAGTCCATGACCGTGTCCCCTTCGTGGACCTCGCCGATCTTATGGGCGACGCCAGTATAGAAAAGAATCCGTTCCGAAACGGTCGTCTTGCCGGCATCAATATGGGCAATAATGCCGAAATCTCTAACCTTATCTATAGGGTATTGGCGGGGCATACGGAGATTATCGGGTTATCGGATATAGCTCGCGAACGCCCGGTTCGCCTCCGCCATTCTGTGCGTGTCCTGTTTCTTTTTAATGGCCGAACCTTCGTTCTTGGCGGCCAAAATAAGCTCTTCGGCGAGCTTTGCAGCCATCGGCTTGCCCTTCTTCGCGCGCGCCGCGGCGATTATCCAGTGGGTTGCGAGGAAGAACTTGCGCTCGGGCCTCACCTCGCGCGGAATCTGGTAGTTGGCGCCGCCGATGCGTTTGGAGGCGACTTCAAGAAGCGGGGTCGCGTTCTCAAGCGCCTTTTCAAAGACCGTTATCGGGTCTTCCTTTGTCTGCTCCCGAATGTTCTCCAGGGCGCCGTAAAACACCTTCTCCGCCGCGGTCTTTTTTCCGCCCGTCATCAAATAGTTGATGAAGCGGCCGATATCAACGCGGTCGTATTTGTAATCCGGGCTCTTTTCAGTTTTTTTGAAATTTTTGCGTCTCATAATCGATACTTTATACTTTATACTTTCTACTTGATACTAACTACTTTTTAGAGTGTTTGGCGCCGTACTTGCTCCTTTGCTGTTTCCGCGCATTTACGCCCTGGGTGTCCAAAACGCCGCGCACGATGTGGTACCGGACGCCCGGCAGGTCCTTCACGCGGCCGCCGCGGATCATGACGACCGAGTGTTCCTGCAAATTGTGGCCTTCGCCCGGAATGTAGGCTGTAACTTCCATGCCGTTCGTGAGGCGAACGCGGGCCACCTTCCGGAGGGCCGAGTTCGGTTTCTTCGGCGTCGTTGTGAAGACCTTAACGCAAACTCCCCGCTTGAATGGCGAAGCCGATTCCACCGGCCGGTTTTTCAGATAATTAAAATAAGAATCCAGGGCCGGCGCTTTGGATTTTTTCCCGGTCGCAGTGCGACCGTACTTGATTAGCTGATGGACTGTCGGCATATGAGAGACGCCTATAAATGTAGCAAACGCGCGATATTTGTCAAATTAGCGCTAGAACCCGAGGAGGAAGTTCGCGATGCCGAAAATTATGGGACTGATGATGGCAAAGCCAAAGAAGATAAAAGCGATGAGAATGAACCAGCCGTAAGGGTTGTTCTCGCGGAAAAATACTTTGAAACTGCCCCATGAATCCGGCATAAAAGCCATCGCGACCTTGGCGCCGTCCAAAGGCGGAATGGGCACGAGGTTGAAAACGGCCAGAATGACGTTTATGACCACGATGGTCTCAATTAACTGGCCCAAGGCCAAGCCGAAAGCGCCGAGATTCAAAACGGCGACGACGTGAAAAATGACCGCGAAGACGACGGCGATGGCGAAGTTAGAAAGCGGCCCCGCGGCCGCTATCATGGCCGCCCCCTTTTCCGGGTCTTTGAGGTTATAAGGGTTGTACGGCACGGGCTTGGCCCAGCCGAAGATGATGCCGCCGGGGACGAGAGCCAGCAGAAGCGGCAGAATGACCGAACCGAAGGGGTCCAGGTGCTTCAAGGGGTTCAGCGTCAGCCGGCCCATGAGGCGCGCCGTCGGGTCGCCGAGCTTGTCGGCCACGACGCCGTGCATCACTTCGTGGATGACGGCGGAAAATATCAAGACGATAACGGAAAATATGACGAGCATACCTTTATCATAGAATAAATCCACCAAGCGAAAAAGTGTGCGCTCCGGGCCTCCGCCAGTTAGCGGATGGCCAAGTCTTACCCACTTTTTCATCTCGGCGGATTTATTTCAGGTGTTAAAATGATACAATTAAATTAATGAAAAACAGTACTGGCGTTTATATATTCCTCATCGTGCTCACGGTCGCCGTTCTCGCCGGATTTTATGTAATCTTCCGGCAACTGAACGTCATCCAGCAGGTCGTTTTGAACGTGCCCGGTAACGTCCAGCCGTCTGCCACGTCCACCGCGACATCCACGCCGGGCAACCAAACTCCATCCTCTACTCCGACTTCCACCCCATCGGGCGGCGCGGTTTCCATCCCGACCGGCATAATCTTCACCGTTCTTTCGAGCCCCGTGCTCCAGCCCCAGGCCAACGTGACTATCACGATAACGAGCGTGGCTCAGGCCGCCGACGGCACCGTGACCGTCAGTCTCAAGGCCTATACCAATCAGGCGACGAGCTACAGCGCTTTGAACCCGTCGGACTTCCTCCAAATCGTGAACCTCTCCGGAAATAACGAAACGGTCGTCTCCACGACCGGCAATTGGAGCTCCATGCCGCCCCAGGGCGTCACGACCGGCACGGCGGTTTTCAAAACGGCTCCGAACACCAACCCCATTATCCTCCAGGTCGGCGCTCCGTCTTCGGCCGATTATTACCAGTTTGACTTCACGACGCAGAGCTACAAACAGACAGTACTCGGATAAATTCTGAAAATAATAAGACCCATCGACTTTTTTGCCGATGGGTCTTTTTAAACTTTACTTTATGAGTATCATCTTCTCGGTTTTCGAGAAGCTGCCGGCTTGCAAGCGATACAGGTACATACCGCTCGGCAAGGATAAGCCATTAAATATGGCTTCATGTTGGCCGGCGGACACAAAACCGTCCACTAGCGTCGCTACTTCCCGACCAAGCAGATCATACACTTTAAGCAGAACCTTGCTCGTCTTGGGAACGGCGTAGGATATTTTCGTCGCCGGATTGAACGGATTCGGATAATTCTGTGCTAAGGAAAAATCCTTTGGCGCAGACGAGCGATTTGTCACGGCGGTGACCGTTTGATCCACCACCGTTATCCGTGTGCCGTTATCAACCGTCCCCTTCACCACGACATCCTTAGCGCGCGTGTTCGGTATAAAGCCAATCTGACCGCCGATACTGCCGCCCTTTGCTATCAAGCTGATCTGGTTGCCGTTCGAGTTTGTCTCGAACATCCCGTTTTGAGAGATGTTCCTATCAACCTCCACTGCGGAAGAAAATGACAGGTCAGCACAGCTGATGCTAACGCTATCCGGAAGGGACACTTCAACCCCTCCATTAGTTTCGGTTAGCTGGATTGCTATTGGCGTCTTCGTGCCAGGCACCTGCACCGTACTACCTTTCGCGCCACTATAGTTTCCTTGAAGAACCTCGAAAGTCCAGTAAGGGTACACCGTTCGCATCAGCACTTCATATGCATCCCATGAAGTGATATACCCGTCACCGGATACGTCAGAGCGAAGAGAATCAATCGCAGATGCAGGAGATTGGCTGGTAGCAATCTCCAGAATTTTCAGCGGATCCAGAAGCGTATACTGTCCATCACCGTCAGCGTCTCCGGGAAGCACGTTCGGCCCGCCGGTGATGTACCCGCCAGAGTAGTGAACGTAGATTAGGGTGTCTTTCCCGCCGATATTCTCGGCAACACGCGCTGAGATACCCAACCGGACTGTCTGACCTTGTGGAAGATTACTGATATGTAATGGAAACGTCCCCAAATATATCTGGCTGAAACTGAATGATCCTCCCATGAGAGCAAAGTGCATCGTGTCCTGTGATGCACTTACGTAAGCTCCAGAATACCACCAATCGGAAGGGAAGTTCCATGTCGCCACGTATTCTCCGTACTGGTACTGAAGTGGCGAAGGGTACGTTATGGTGACGTCCAATCCCTCGATGGACTGTCCGACAGCACCGTTCAGGTACAGTGGAATTGTGATCCACCAGTTTGAGTTTACAATTCGGTTTTGCGCTTGAATTGCATACCCGTTGCTGGTCACCGTTTGCGAAAAGGCAAGTGGCGAGCTTATTAAAATAAGCACGACTGCGAAGAAACTTATCAACTTTTTCACATTTCCTCCTTTTTGTTTTGTTCCGATATTTTGAAGGTTTTACCCTTCATCTTGGGCGCTTTTTGCCCCAAGCTTTTTAAAAGAAACCGGTTTGCAGAATACAATAATAGCTAATTTGAGTCAAGGTTACGCCGCAATATCCAGCACGGATATTGACATTCGGCATTGAATCCCTTATTCTTACTTTGTTATGAGACAGTGCGCCAAATGCGGAAAGTCCTACCAGATGGGCGGGACAAGAATAAAGCTCCGCGGAAAATTTAATCCGACGAACTCAACCAAAAAGAAGGCCAACCTCCAGTGGACGCGGCTTTTGAACAATAAAAAGCGCTTGCTCGTCTGCGTGAAGTGCTTGAAGACGCTTACCCGGGCAACCGCCGCAAAATAAGAGATACCTAAAAGTAACACCCCATTTTGATGGGGTGTTTTTGTGCGCGGCCGTTATTCAGCGATGCCTCCGACCGGAGGGACGAATGGACCGATATCATCATCATCGTCTTGGCGGATGTGCGAATCGCTTTTAACGACTTCCTTGTCCTTATCAGGGACAGGCTCGTCTTCCCCTTCCCAAGGGGCTTGGCGGCCAGGCGGAATATTATTCATGTCTCCTCCTCGTTTTAAAAGTTCGGGATACTTGATACTTTATACAGTATATCAGATACTAATCAAGCAATTGGCCATAGCCCCGCACAATCGCTTCGCGATTGAACGGGGTAAATATAACGGCAGCTATCGGGCTGGAGTATGGTGGTAGTACACGCGCATGGGGTGCGCGCAGACCGGGTTCGATTCCCGGCAGCCCGACAAAATAATGACGGATATCCAGAAAAATAAGATAGTTGAGCTCGCGAAAGGGCTTATCGGCAAGCCGTACAAGTACGGCGCGAAACCGGAGGAGGCCCCGGATTTTTTTGACTGCTCTTCCTTCATCCAATACATATTCAAAGAGGCCGGCATAGAACTCCCCCGCAGCACCATTCTCCAGGCCGAGAAGGGCGAAGCGGTTGAACTCAAAGATATCCAACCCGGCGACCTGCTTTTCCTCCACGGCACGCAGGGATTTTATAACCGCAATTTCCCTCAGGGCATCGGCCATGTGATTTTGCATATCGGGGGCGGCCGGACCATCCACGCCGCTTCCCGGCGCGTCCAGGAAAACCCCGTCGTCATTGAAGAAGGCGCCGTCGAGGAAAACGACCTCCAAACCATCATCCAAAAAGCCGGCCCGCTCGTCACCGTCAAAAGAAATTAAAAAAAACCGCTTGATAGCGGTTTTTTCGTACTCAATACAAAATACCAAATACTATATACAAAATACCAATTAGTACCCCTCCAGTTTCTTCGCCTTGTGGTGCGTTCTTATCTTGTCCAAGGCCTTGGCCTCTATCTGCCGAATGCGTTCGCGCGTTACGCCGAAGACCTTCCCCACTTCCTCCAGCGTGTGCGGGATGTTGTCCTCCAAGCCGAAGCGCATCGCGAGTATTTTGCGCTCCCGTTCCGTAAGGTCGTCCAGAATCTCGCGGATCTGGTCTTTAAGGAGGGCCTGGTTCGCGAGTTGGTCCGGGCTCAAGCTTTGTTCGTCTTTGATGAAATCGGAGAGCGTCAGGTCGTCCTCGCTTTCGCCGATTGGCGCTTCCAAGGAAATGACCTCCTGGGATATCTTCTGGATGTAATGGATCTTTTTGACGTCCATGCCCATTTCGGTCGCAATCTCTTCGGGGAGCGGCTCGCGGCCGAGCTCCTGCATCAAGGCGCGTTTCGTTTGGGTGTATTTCGTTATGGTCTCCACCATGTGGACCGGGATGCGGATGGTGCGGGAGTAGTCCGCGAGAGCGCGGGTCACGGCCTGGCGAATCCACCAGGTGGCGTAGGTGGAGAATTTGAATCCCTTGCGGTAATCAAATTTATCCACGGCCCGCGAGAGCCCGATGTTCCCTTCTTGAATGAGGTCCAGAATGCTGAGGCGGGGGCTGCGGTTCACGTAGCGCTTGGCGATGGAGACGACGAGCCGGAGGTTGGCCTGGATAAGGCGTTTCCGCGCCATTTCGTCCCCCTTCTCGGCGCGTTTCGCGAGGTCTTTTTCTTCGGCGGAGGTGAGGAGGGCCGTCCGGCCGATTTCTTTCAAATACATTTGAACGGCGTCCGGCAGTTCCTGGTCAATGCGGGTCGCGTCCTTAAGTTCCTGAAGGGATATCTCCTCAAATTTTGATTCTTTGACCTCTTTGATGAGCGGGCTGGACTCCTTGACCTTGATGCCCTCTTTGTCCAGGCGGTCGTAGACCTGTTCTAAATAGGCCAGGTTTTTTTCAACCTCGGGAAAATAGTTCAAAACCTCGGCGTCGGTCACGAAGCCCCGGCTCCGGCCGCGGCGGACGAGGTCTTCCAGGTTAACGACGTACTCTTCGGGAACGACGAGCGGCTTCCCCTTATGGAGCGCCTTTTTTGCCGCCGCCGTCCTGGCTTTTTCGTGGGCCGTCTGCTTAGGCTTCGGCTTGTGAACCGGCTTTTTCGCTTTTTTGCTCTTACCCTTTTTCTTATTTGAAGGCATGTTTGGTTTTATTGGTTGAGGTCGTTCATCTTCTTCGTTATCTCCGAAAAGCGGTTCAGGAGCCGGTTGGTCTCCGTGTCGCTGCCGCGCGTCTCCGGCGATCTCAGTTCTTTTTTGACGCCGGCCAACTCTTTTTTGAAATTAATAGACTGCAGGCGGCGGATTAAATCGCCGAACTCTTTTTGTCTCTTGTCGGGGTCAAGCTCGCCGAACTCGTAGGAACCCTGAAGTTCCAGGAAAGCCGCCCCCTCCGCTTTCGGATCGTCCAGGATGAGAGCATAAATTTCCGGCAGGAGCGTCTTATACTCCCTTAATTTAACGAGAAATTCCGGATTTGTCAAAGCGAGGGCGACCAGGCGCTTGGCGACCGCGGAGGTGCGGTCCAGGTCCGGCAAAACGCTCGCTTCGGCGCCCGCGGCGGCGGTGCCGCCTTCGCCTCCGATCTCCGCGAACTCCTCGTTCAAAGCGTTCTCGGAAATGCCGGAAAGCTTGGCCATCTCTTTTATCCAGATGTTCTGTTCCACTGCGCTCCGCAGAGTCCTTACCTCGCCCAAAAGATGGCGCAGGATGCGCTTTTGAAGCGGTATGTCCCCTTCTTTCCAGACCTTGGGCGCGAAGTAGACGCTCATAATGTGCTTCATGGCGGGCTTGGCCCATTCCACCGCCTGTTTGAAAAAGGTCGGGTCGGCCAAGACCGCGTCGGCCGGGTCCTTAAATTCTCCGAGGCCGATGACCTTCACGTGGAAGTCAAAGCTGTGAAAGTTGGCCAAGCTGCGCTCCAGGGCGCGGAGCCCCGCCTCGTCGTTGTCAAAGCTTACAAGGACGGTGTCCGCCAGCCCGCGCAGGCGCTCCAGGTGCTGGGGCGTCAGGCCCGTCCCCGAGACGGCGACGACATTTTTGACGCCCGTCTGCCAGGCCATCAAAAAATCCATCTGGCCTTCCACAATGAGCACGGCTCGCGTTTCGGCGATGGCCTGCTTGGTCTTGCCCAGGCCGTAAAGGACGCGGGACTTGTTGAAGATGGGCGTTTCGGGCGAGTTCAGATATTTCGGCAATTCCACGGTGGCATTTTTGACCGACGGGTCGTCCGGCAAAAGCCGTCCGGTGAAGGCCACGGTCTTGCTGACCTGGTTCTGAATCGGGAACATCACCCGGCCGGAGAATTTGTCGCGGTATAATCCGCGGACGTTCTTGAGGGCCAGACCCGCCCGCACGATGTCCGCCACATCAAACCCCTGGTGCAAAAGATGCAGCACGAGCGTCTCGCCGCCCGCGGCGTAGCCAACGTCAAATTCGTCCATCGTTTCCTCGGCGAGGCCGCGCGACTTTAAATATCCGAGCGCGTCCGGATTTTTGTATAACGCTTCCTTATAAAAAGTGCGGGCCGCATCCTGCAGGTCGTAAAGAATGCCGAACTCCCTCTGCTGGGCGGGGCTCAGGGTCTGGATGGGAATGCCGGCCTTCTCGCCCAAGAAGCGCAACGCCTCGGGGAATTCCAGATGCTCGTAGAGCATCGCGAACTTGATGACGTCGCCGCCGAGACCGCAGCCGAAACAGTGCCACATTCCCCGGTCGGGAGAAACGATGAAGGAAGGCGTCTTTTCCGAGTGGAACGGACAAAGACCCTTGAAGTTTTTGCCCGCGGGGAGGAGCGTCACGTAGGAGCGGAGGAAATCCACTAAATTCAATTTTTCCTTGATGAGGTCTACTTCCTTTGCCATTCAATGACCAGTGTAATGCCGCCACTCGTCCAAGGCAAATTTATGCCTCAATAGCTCTGCGTTGATAATAAAAAAGGAGGCCGAAGCCTCCCTATCTCTAATTACTACTCCCCGCCTGCTGGGTCAGCCGACAGTCATTACTAGTTCCAGGAGGACCCCGGCCTTCCGATACAAACTGAACTTGATATCCATGCGTCCTTGGTTGGAACGTTTGAACATCTCGTGGACCTTGTCGTAGGGTACATTCATCACCGGCACATCTTTCGGGCCGTTGATGACATCCATCCTTGACAAGCCGTCGCCATCAGCGGCTTGAGAGAAAAAATCATTGGTTACCTCAGTGTCCGGATGCACATACCACTGGACGCTGGGGCTAATGCGCAAATTGATGTTGTCTGCAGAAAAGATTCTAATCATCACTACCTCCTTTTGGGTTTATCTCCGTTAAATCAGCTTCAGCTTTCCCATCGTTAAAGGGACGGAAACGCAAATGCCGATTGTGAAGCTCATTGCTCCGAAAAATCCGACTGGACCGACTACGACGAGCCAAATTCCCACCACGAACGCAATCGGTATCCGACTGGACAGAGGAAGCCCTCCTCCAAGCAGAACGGCTATCAGCATGCCGAACAGAGATACGACGAAGTTGATAGCGAATAAAACAACAATGCCAGTAAACAAGATGTTTCTTCTCCTTCCTTTCTTAAAGAACTAGTGCGTTCAAAATACCATCAATACCGAAACATGGCAAGATAGTTGGCCTTGCCGCCCGCCGATATCAAATCTGAATCTTGGAGAATAAATACGTGCCGATGCCTAAAAGAACGGCGGTGATGATGGCGAGGACCGCCAGGTCAGTGCCGAAGCCGAATTGGGCGATGCCCGTCAGGGCATGGCGCAATCCGTCCACGCCGTAAGACAAGGGGTCCAGCTTTACAACAAGGGCGATGCCGCTCGGGAGACCCGCGACCGGAAAGAGCGCTCCGGAGAGAAAGAAAAGCGGCATAACGACAAAGTTCATTATGAGCTGAAAGCCCTGCATGTCGTCCAACTGCGAGGCGATGGCGGTGCCAAGCGCCGTGAAGAGCACCGCGATAAGGAACATAAAAAGAAGCGCGAGAAGAAATGTGCCGAAGGTCAGGTATTCCGGCCGGAAACCGACGAGGAAAGCGAGAAGAAAAACGACGATACCCTGGATAATGGCGACGGTCGCGCCGCCCAATGTGCGCCCCACCATTATCTGCAGGCGAGAAATAGGTGCAACCATCATCTCTTTCAGGAAGCCGAATTGCCTGTCCCAGATTATTTCAATGCCGGAAAAGAGAGCGGTGAAGAGAATGCCCATCGCGATGATGCCGGGAGCCAAGAAGTCCAGATAATTGCCGCCGCCGGCTTTTTGAAAAACCGGGCCCAAGCCGAAACCGAGGGCGACGAGAAAAAGAAGCGGCTGGCCCAAAGAACCCACGATGCGGGACTTGGAACGGATGTACCGCTTAAGTTGCCTTAACCAAATGATGTATATTGCCTGCATTTTTTATTTTAACGGCGGCCCCACACTTTAGCTCCGGCTCTCATATGGTCGGCGCCAGTCGCGGCGTCTTCCCGCAAATCGTGGCCGGTAAGCGCAAGGAAGGCATCTTCCAAAGTCGCGGCGTTCGTTTTCTTTTTAAGTTCGTCCGGCGTACCGCCGTCTATTATCTTGCCGTGGTCAATGACCGCAACCCTTTGGGCGACCTTCTCGGCTTCTTCCATATAATGGGTGGTGAAAAATATCGTTATCCCCTCCTCTTTGTTAAGGTTTTGGATGTACTGCCAAATATGGTTCCGCGTCTGCGGGTCTAGACCCTGCGTCGGCTCGTCCAGAAAGAGTATCTTCGGGTGGTGCAAAAGGCCTCTCGCGATCTCTAAGCGCCGCTTCATCCCGCCGGAAAAACCTTTGACGAGGTCGTCCCGCCGGTCCCAGAGCTCCACAAATTTCAAAAGCTGCTCGGCTCTTTGCTTCCCCAGTTCCCGCGGGACGCCATAAAGAACGCCGTGGAGTTCAATATTCTCATAAGCCGTGAGCTCGTCGTCCAGGCTCGGGTCTTGAAAGACGATGCCGAACGACTTCCTGGCAGACAAGGCGTCATGAACGGGATTATAGCCGTTCAGGTCTATTTCTCCGCTTGTGGGCCGCAGGACAGTCGTGAGCATCTTTATCGTCGTGGACTTCCCCGCCCCATTGGGTCCGAGAAAAGCGAATATTTCCCCTTTTTCAACGGAAAAAGAAACGCCGTCCACGGCGGTGAAATTGCCGAACTTCTTCGTTAGTTTCTTTACGTCAATGATCGGCATGAAAACGGATACTATTATATACGAAACAGAACGCCAATTCAAAAGCCCGCCCCGCAAGGGACGGGCCTCGTAAGACCGGCGTCTATTTCTTTGAGATGTTATAGATCCAGGCGACTATCGCGCCGCCAATCGCCCCGTCAAAGAAGGCCCAAACGGCCCCGATGATGGCGCCGACGAAGCTCGGCCCATAGCCAATGTAAACGGAGGACATCACGTCCACCATTCCCGTTCCCCAGCCGCTCATGGCGGCCCAGCCCAGAAGAAGCGTGCCGATGGCGCACGAAGTTCCGAGGGCGACGGCGAATTTCTTTACGTTCAGCTTTTCCATGTGTGTTTTATTTTTAATGATTCGGCCTTTAATGTCACTTGTTAATTTATTATAACAAAACGGCCCAAACGTAAGTCGGGGCCGCTTTGAGCGCAGGTCAAATTTATTGACCGGCTTCAGTTCCAGCCGGGCTCGGCGCCTGAGGCTCGGGGGTTTGACCCTCTTCCTTGGCTTCCACGAGCGCAACATTACAAGTCGGGCAATTGCCGGCCTGCTCCGAAGTAAAACCGCATTGCGGACATTTATAGGACATATTGTTCAGTTTCCAATAATTTGCGGATGACGACTATCACCGCTTCGGACCGGATATATCTTCACCGTAACCGCTATCGCGGGATAACGCAACCCTTGGTTCAAAAGCGCACCGGTATCTCTATTGATCTTGACCTTGCCGGATCGCCGGAAGGATCGTCGTTTTTGAGAATTAGGAAACCGTTCGGAGTACGGGGCTGGGAAAAGGTTAATGTGGCCGTAAACAGCACGGAGCTCGTCGTCATCCAGTCGCCGAGCGCCCGCGCTGGCGTCTGCCCGAGGATGAGCCCGTCGCCATCCGTGATGGTCACCGGGAAGGAGGCCTCAAAATACCAATTGCCGACGGCCGAACCGGAAACGGTGAGCGGGCTTTGGACCAAGGCGTTCGGAAGCGGGTTCGCCACGGCTATGTCATTTACAGCATCGGCCGGCGAGGCGGTTATTCCGCCCGATGGATAGGCCGGAGTGGAAGTGGCCGCGGATGGCAATTTCTTCAGATTCTGGAATATCGCAACGCCCAATGACCCCACGACGGCCAGGATTATCACTAGAGCAATCAGATAAAGTGTTTGTTTGATCATATGCTTCCGTGTTTCTGGCGGAGGGGGAGGGATTTGAACCCTCGAAGGATTGCTCCTTACCACCTTTCCAAGATGGCGCACTAAACCGCTATGCGACCCCTCCAATGCGTTAATTTATCCGCCCCAAAAGTGTAATTCAAAAAAGACGCCTTTTCAACGTGGTATAATGTTGGCATGACGAGGGACGAGAGAATGCGGCCGAAACCGGAGCACCTCCTCTGGACCATCGGGCTGGCTGTAATCGCGGTCAGTCTGGCTTTTGTTTTGAAACCGGTCCCGGCCTCCGCGCCCGAGCCGCACTTGAATCCCGTTCTCTATCCCCTTTATTCCGGCGTCACCTGGGAACCGGAAACCCCGGCTACGGAAATATGGCGGACTACCACCGGCACTTTCAATATCGCCGGTTACGGCATAACTTCGGCGGCCGCTAAAGGTATAACGGATATCGCGGCGCTGACGACGCCTTTTGAAAATTATTACCGCCAAAAGCTTACGGCCGCCGGCTGGACGGTGAGCATCCAAATGGAAGCGGGCGGGCCGATGGGCAGCCAAACCGGGTATTCCAAAGGCGCCGACTATATCGTCATCGGCTATCATACCGTCTTTCACTCAAACGTGGCCGGGCCGAATTCCCCCGTCGCCTGCCCTTGCGACACGACGCTCTCTCTTTTCAGCGGTTCAGAAACTCGCTGATCGTTCGGCGGACATCCGCGGCGCTTTCCGCTTCCATCAGCTTGATGCGCAGTTCTTTCGCTTCGTCAAAACCGGAAGCGTAGGCCTTGAAGTGTTTTTTCATAATGTCAAAGGATTTCAACCTGTCCGGTTGGCCGCTCTTATAAAGTTTTTCAAAAAGTTCGGCGTGCGTCACCAGACGTTCCAAGCGTTCGCGAATGTCCGGCACGCGGCCCGAAAACAGCCACGGGTTGCCGAAGGCGCCCCGACCAATCATCACGCCGTCAAATCCCGTATCGGCCGCCCGCCGCCGCGCCTCATCCGTATTCGGCACATCGCCGTTTCCGAGGAGGACAGTCTCGGGCGATATTTTGTTCCTTAGATCATTTATCTTGGGCGCGAGCTCCCAATGAGCCGGCACGGCGGACATCTCTTTGCGAGTCCGAAGATGGACGGTGAGCGCCGCGATATTTTCTTCAAGCAAGGCCGGAAGCCACTTGGCCGATTCGTCTTTATTGTATCCGAGACGGGTCTTCACCGAAATTGGCAAATCGCCCGCGCCGCGCTTGGCCGCCCGGATTATTTCTTTGGCGAGTGCCGGGTCTTTGATGAGCGCCGCTCCCCCGCCGGACTTTTCCACGCCCCGGTCCGGGCACCCCATATTGATGTCCAGCCCGTCAAAACCCAGTTCGCGGATGAGCGCGCCTATCTTTTCAAATTGTTCCGGCTTGCCTCCGAAGACCTGGGCGACGATGGGATGCTCACTTTTGTCGTACCAAAGGTCAACGAGAAGCTTTTCCCTGCCGGCGGAAAGCAACCCTTCCACCGAGACGAACTCCGTCCAGAAAACATCGGGCTTGCCGAGCTCCGCGAACATTCGCCGAAAAGCGGCGTCCGTAACGTTTGCCATCGGCGCCATGGCCATGATGGGCCTCTGAAGTTTCGCCCAAAAACCGGAAACCATTTAGAGAATACCCGCTTGATGGACGGCGATGAAGTTATTGACTAGCAAAGTGAGAACGACGAGGAAGATTATCATGAATCCGTTCGCAATAAGCTGGGGATGTTGGATCTTCTTCTTAATGAGAATGTTGAGGGCCAAGGCTACGCCGACCAAAGCCAGGAGAGCGAGATAGAAATAGTTGGTAAGCGAATGTGGTTCGGAGGCCATCCGAGCAGCGAAGGACGGTTGGCTTGCCGTGACAGCCGGCGGAAGCTCAATCATAGCGCCCTTTACCTCCGGCGCAGTTGTGTTGGGAGCGATGGATGGAACGGTCGCCGGCGGTGCGACGGGCGCGACGGCAACCTGGCTCGGCGCGGTGGGCGCAAGCGCGGCAATCGGCGCCGGCCGGCCGAAAAGCTGGACGACGAAGATGGCCGGCCTCCCTTCATACGTACCGCTCGCGGCGGCGATGCCTATCTGCGAGAAATTAACGCTCAAAATATTCGCCCGATGCTCCGGCGAATTCATCCAGGCGTTAATGACGTCCTGCGAATCGGTAAAGTTGACTGCCAGATTTTCTCCGGCGTATTCATAGTTATAACCTACCTGGTCAAACCAGTGCCACGGCGTGACACCGGTCGGACTCACGTGGGAAAAATATCCCTTCGCGGCCATGTCGTTGGCCTTGAGTTGGGCGGCTTCCGTCAGACGAGCGCTTGTTTGGAGGGACTGGAGATTATCGTTAGCCCGGTTGGCGTTCGTATCGGCAATGAGAATGGGCGGCAAGATGGAAGCGAGAAAGTCGGTATTCGGTAAAAGGAACAACGACCTGGCGACAAAGATGGTCTCCACAAAAAGAATGACGAGGAGCATACTCATAAAGGCGCCCGACCGCAGGATGCGCGGTTTATGGTCATTGCCCTCGTGAGGAATGAAGTATTTCTTGAATAACTTCCCTAACATTTTTGCAATTATATCACTAAACTAAATATCCGTCAAAACACAGGACATCGCAAGACCATTTGGTCTTGCGATGTCACGACATTCTCTCGCTGGATCGCTTTATTGCCCCTGTGCCTGCTGAACTTGCGCCTGGAGAAGCGCCAGCACCTGCTCAATAAGCGACGCGAGCTGGGCCTTGATAGCCGCTATCTGCGTCTGCGTGGCGGCACTCGTTGAAGCTCCCAGAACCTGGCCGGCAGACGGTGCCTGCGCGACCAATCCGTTCAGCTCGCTCCTCGTGAGCGGACCCACGATGCCGACCTGTTCCAGACCGTGCTTAGCCTGAAAGGCCTTAACGGCGGCTTGGGTCAATTGGCCGAAGTAGCCGGTGATAGGCCCGGAGTAAACGCCCGCGGATGTAAGCGCGTTCTGAAGCTGGGTTACCTCATCCCCTTGCGAGCCGATGCTAAGCGTCTGGGTGAACCGGAAGATTGAAGCGCCCAGAACCTGGCCCACCGGAGCCGTCACGGCCGGCGTTACAGCCGTGGTCGCAGCCAGAGATGGGACGTAATAACCGCCGCCTCCCCCGCCGCTAGTGACTACCGGAGCCGGAATCGCCGTTTGGGTATAGGTCACGAAGTTTGTGAAGTGCTTCGTCCAAATGACCAGGTCGGCTCCACCGTTTACGTTTATCTTGCAATCGGATGCAAAAGTCGTTCCGCCATTAACGGTGGTGGTAGCGGAATCGGTATCGCATACGTCGGTTATCTGATGGAACACACCGGCTTGCGACCAGCCGACATACTTGCCTCCCTGCCCAGCTATCATTATCCTTACCGCTCTATCGAATGTGAGCGGTATATCGTTGCTCCCAATTTCAATGACCGAGCTGACGCTCGCATTATTGCCGGAATCCGGCGTCACGGTTACGGTGGAATTATCTTTTACCTGCGGCACGTTTATTATGCCGGTCCATCCGGAAGCGCCCGTTATCTTAATACCCGCCGGAATTTGAACGTTTACGTCACCGATAGTGGTGGAGGCGTTAACGTTTATCGCTCCCGGCAATGTCACGCTGTCATCGATCGTATCTAAGAGCGCCGAGGTATTCAGGGTGGCGTTATTTACGCCGGATGGAACGTTCACAGTCGAAGTGGACGATGTAGCATTATTGCCAACGATTATCTCCGGAGCATCAGTGTTCACGTCCGTATCCGCCGCCAAACCGCCGCTGAACGGCACATAGGCCGCATCAGTGGACGTGGGAACCATCATCGCCGCTATTTCAGTTGAGCTCACCGTTCCCCAATAGTTATTCTTGGCATTCAAAATGCCGGAACCTGAAGTATTGAAGGCGACAGCAGCATTTGCGTTACCGAAAATATTATTGCCACCGCTTACGGAAATATTCTCACCGTCTAACGGTTGATTGATGTATATCCCATAAGCGTTATCGGAAACTACATTGTTCGTAACGGCAATGTCATGGGAATCGGGTCTTACTGTTACGCTTGGCTGGGAATTGTCAAAGGCAATTCCAGCACCAGCGGAATATTCAGAAACGTTGTTGCCGGTTATCGGCGTATTGTAGAACTGCCCTCCGATACCAGCCGACCCTAAGTCTTGGCTGAAGGCAGTGCCCACAACATCGTTTTCAGAAATAAGGCTATCGCCCAAATAACCCGTAATGCCGTACCTGGCATTCTCCACTTTGTTATGGGAGATAGTGGCTTGTGTCAGAACGCCATCGGTTGTGGAAGTCGTACCGTTATCATCCCCGCCCGTAATGCCACTCGTTAGCGCACCTTTCACCCAGTTGTATTCAACATCACCTTTTTCCGCTCGCCAGAGGTTAATGCCATCAGTGCTCGCCGCTTCAATAATATTGTTTTTCACAACCACATTATCCGTAACTCCGTTAACGTGAATCGCTTTTACCGGACTGCCACCGATAGTGAAACCATCTATCGTTACAGTGCCCGTTACCGGACCAATTTGCACCGAGCCGTTAGGATTACTAGAAGAGATAATGGACTCGTCGCCACCTCTTGTCCTCGCATCCACGCCATGCTGAACGCCGTATAAGGTTAATGGCCTATCAATGATGACCGGCCCGTTATATTGTCCCCCTTCGACATTCACCGTGCCGCCCGGCACAGTCATGTCGATAGCGTGCTGGATGGTTGCATACGGCTGAGCCTGCGTTCCCGGACCGCTGTCGCTACCGCCGACCGCGACATAGATCGGCTTAGGAGCGGGGTTGGAATCAGTAAACGCCGAAGAGGTTGCGGAAACTTCCGTCCCATTGTTAGTGCTCCATATCGTATAGTCGTTCCCTGCTCCCAACCAATCGCTGTAGTAATTTCCCGAGAATGCATAACCAGACGTTAGGGTATCTAATACTAGAGTATTAGCCCCTCCCGTTATCGGAGACTCAAAGAAGTTACCAGAGATCGTGCTAGTTGCAATGGAACTGTCGGATACTGCGTAGAAGTTGTATGCATTACCATATACTTCGTTGTTGGACACACTAACGTTGTATGAATCCGCTTGCGTAGATGTGGAATACGGATTTTGGAATGCGATACCGGCACCTTGCGCGTAGCCATAGACCGTGTTTCCGGTAATGGATGTGTCATAAAAGTTCCCGCCAATACCGGAACCTTGTGCAAGAGAACTGTCTCCGACAACCGTATTCCCAGAAATAGTGCTACTGGCTGCATAGCCAGTAATACCGTAGAGCGAGTCCTCTACCTTGTTATTTGTCACACTCGCCTGGGTAACGATCTTCGGATCAACGCCACTGTTCCCCATCGTAATACCACTAACACCAGCACCCATAACCAGGTTATTGCTGACAGTACCGCCTTCGGCCATATACAGGTTAATGCCATCAACCGTCGCCGGTGCGATTATGTTATTCAACACGTTCACCTGCATTGATGTGCCGTTTACGTGAATCGCTTTGTATGGCGGCGTGGATGTGCTACCAATAGTGAAGCCATCAATCGTTACCGTACCGTCCACCGGACCAACTTGGATTGTCCCGGGTTCAACGCTGGATAAGATGACCGATTCACCAGTGCCTCTGGCCGAACTCGTTGCATAAACACCGTGTTGTGCGCCGTTCAAGATTAACGGTTTATCAATTTGGACTGGACCAGTATAAGTCCCCGCCACAACTGTGACCGTACCGTTATCAGCGACGGCGCTTACGGCGTCCTGAATATTAGAGAACGCATTCACACCGTAGTAATATGGGATGCCGCCGCCCAATGACACCGTATCGTACTGCGCCGGCGTGTCTTTCCCTACCCAACTGCCATTAACAATAATGGTACTTGTTGAGGCCTTACTGGCCAATGTTACGCCATCAATCGTAACGCTCATGGCGTCAGAATTATCCTGAGTAAACAGCGGGAACGCATCGCTAGGGTTTTTATGGTCCACTAGACCACCGATGGTATTGTTCGTCAAAACAGCGTTCGGTGTGTCACCCTCAAGGCCAATAGCATGGGCCCAAAGACCCTCAAGAGTGCCAATTGTATTGTCGGTTATTTGTAACCCAGTGGTTTTGTGATTAACAAGAATGCCATATGCGCCCGCACCACCGCCGTATGTAGGATATCCATGCCAAGTAACAATCGAGGCATATATATCATGCATCGTATTGCCGGATATGGTCGTACTAGAAATCGTATAGGAACCACTTGAATTTCCGAGATAAACCCCTTTAGCACTACTACCCGCCGAACCAGCGTGGGCCATGCCGGTATTGCCGATATTTGAGATTGTATTACCGGTCACCGTTATATTACTCACATCCTTCGCGCTACTTACTATATTGATTGCTGATGCGGAACCGGAGTTATAGCTAGAAGCAGAACCAATATCGTGAATCGTATTATTGGTTATCGTCAGATTGCTGTCATCCTTCGCAACGATTCCGGAACCCGCAGATGGATTGCTGATATCTATACCGTTGATGGTAACGTTATCGCTTGTAATCGTGATCTTCCCAATAAGCGATGATACCGTGCCAGTCGCTTCGAGTGTAATTGACTGAATGATTGTAAGATCACCGGTGTAGGTGCCGGATGCATACACAATACCGCCAACATTGGCTGAATCATTTAATGCTGTCTGCAAGTCTGAAATATTGCCAGTCTCTACTACCACATCCGCCGCCTTCGCGACGTTCCCTATAAACAAAAAACCGCACACTAGAAAGGCGGCGGTCGCAAATATTACGACTTTGGTGACCTTGTCACCGGTTAATTCAATTGTTCTCATTTTTTTATCTCCGCAGGCTACCGACGGACTGGGCCGGACTTTAAACGCGTGCGGATATTTTAATTTGTTATTTCTAGGTAATTTTTGTACCTCCCCCGACCTTTTTAAACCCTAGTATATGCAAGGTTATCCTACCCCCTTCCGTCAAAACGTCAATGCCGCCGTCCTTTTATACGCGAATACCAAAAAACCGCTTTTAAAGCGGCTTTCGGATGGAATTATCCACTAATCGTGAACAGCCCTTATTGTCCGACCGGGATCATCGGCGCCTGCTGGGTGCCGGAAGCGGCTGGACCGGCCGGGCGGATATCTATGGACGAAGCGGTGAAGCTCCCGTCCGAATTCGCCGTGCCCATTACGGTAACGTTGTCACCGGTCTGGATGTCGCTTGACGGTACGACGGTCGGTTTGGATACCGCCGTTGACGTTGAATACAGCACGATATGCGAACTGCCGGCGCGATCCTGGAGAGTGATGCTCTGGCTATCCATGGCGATGACGCTACCGGTCAGAAACCCGGCTCCTTGGCCGCCTCGCGCGGCGAAAGTGCCGGCGCCGCTTCCGAACGCTCCGAGGCGACTCCGCAGAGCGCCCGCGGCGGACGATTTGCCGACGGCCATGCCGCCGAAGAAAGCCGCCAAACCTACTACTACCACTACGGCTATGGAGATTATGGTGTGTTTTTTCATGTGAATTAATTTGTGACGACCTTTCCCCGCACCTTTGGAAGATTTTAAAAATCGTTGGCCCGCGAGCTTCGCGATCTTCCAAAGGTGCGGGGTTTCATTATTCGTATCTCAAAGCTTCAATTGGATTAAGTCCGGCGGCGCGCCGGGAAGGATAGTAACCGAAAACGATGCCAATGACGGCCGAGACGCCGAAAGCGAGGACCACGGACTCAAACGAGACCGCTGTCGCGGTGCCGCTCAAGCTCGTGATAAGGAGCGATATCAAATAGCCCAAGGCCACGCCCAATATTCCGCCGATGCCGGTGAGCATTACCGCCTCCATCAGGAATTGGGTGCTAATGTCCTTGCGCTTCGCACCGATCGCCTTCCTGAGGCCGATCTCGCGCGTGCGCTCCGTCACAGTCGTGAGCATCATGTTCATAATGCCGATGCCGCCCACAAGGAGCGAAATGCCGGCGATGGAACCGAGGAGCGTCGTAAACGTGCCTGTCACGGCCGAAGCGGTCTGGATGATGCTCGCCTGGTTCAAAACCTGAAAATCGGCATGGGTCGGATCCGCGATATTGTGCCTTTGAAGCAGAAGGTTCGTGATGTCGCTTTGCGCCTGGGTCATATCCTGCGCCGAGGCCACCTCAACGTTCACGGTGGAAACGGAACTGTTGCCGGTGAAAAAGTGCTGGGCGACGGAAAGCGGGATATAAATGGCGTTGTCGGCACTGCCGAAACCGGTTCCGCCCTGGGAGGCCGCCACGCCGATGACCCGGAAGTTATAGTTTTTAATACGGATGGTCGCCCCGAGCGGATCGGTGCCGGTGGCAAAGATATTGCTTACGACCGTCGGCCCCAAAACCGCCACCATGTTATACGACTGGACATCCGTGTCGCTCACGAAATTACCCTCGGCAATCTGGACATTCCGCACTTGGGTGTAATTCGGCGTCGTGCCGATGACTTGCGCATTCGTGTTCTGGCCTTGGTAAATAACCTGGGCGTTTGTCGTAACCTGGGGTGCGACGGCGGCGATATTCTGGACTTGCGAGGCGATGGCATTCGCGTCGTCCACCGTGAGGGTCGTCGCGGAACCGAAGCCGCCCCTCACCTGCTCCCCCACGCCGCGGGCAAAGCTCGGATAAACGAGGAGGAGATTGGAACCGATGGACTGGATGCTCGCCTCAATGGAACCCTGGGCGCCAGCGCCCACGGATATCATGGCGATGACCGAAGCGATACCGATAACTATGCCCAAAACCGTAAGGCCGGACCGGGCCTTGTTAACGGCGAGTGCCAGATACGTCTCTTCAAAAACGTCTTTGAATTTCATCCCGCACCTTTTAAAGAGTGGTCAACTTCGCGACTTTGAAGTTATTGTTCATAATCATTGTTTTTATTGTATGTTGCATTAGTTTTATATGATTAGATTTGGCTGACGAACGAAGCTCTTCAAAAGGTGCGGGATTCATTTATTTGTGGTGCACCCGCCGCCTCACGTGTTCCTTGCCGTCCTTAACAATCAATCCGTCCTTGACGTGGATGATGCGCTCGGCGTGCTCGGCGATGTCCGGTTCGTGGGTAATAAGAACGATGGTGCGGCCCTGTTCCTCATTCAATCGCTGGAAAGTGTCCAGGACTATCTCTCCGGTCACGGTATCCAGGTTGCCGGTCGGCTCATCGGCAAGGATGATGGCCGGGTTGTTCACCAAGGCCCGCGCGATAGCGACCCGCTGCATCTGCCCGCCCGAAAGCTGGTTGGAAAGATGGCCGAAGTGTTCCTCGTCCAAACCGGCCGCTTTCAAGGCCTTCTTAGCCCTGCTTTTCCGTTCTTCTTCCGGAACGCCGTCGTAAAGGAGTGGTAGCATAACGTTCCGCAGGACGGTCGCCCGCGGCAAAAGATTGAAGGCCTGGAAAACGAAGCCAATCTTTTCGCGGCGGATGTCGGCCAGCTCGTCGTCCGTGAAAGAGGCGATGTTCTTGCCGTCAATGAGATATTCCCCGGAAGTCGGCGTGTCCAAGGCGCCGATGATGTGCATCAGCGTGGATTTGCCGGAACCCGAAGGCCCCATAATGGCCACGAATTCGCCATCCTTCACGGAGAAGGTCACGCCTTTCAGGGCTTGCGTTGAGGCATCGCCGCCTTCGCCGTAGGTCTTTTTAATGTTGCGGCATTCTATCATGGGGATTTAACCGCCGATGCGGAATATCCCGCCGCCCCCGCCAAAGCCGCTCCGATTGGTCGTTGCGGCCCCGGTTGTGGCGGCGCTCACCGCACCCGTCATAGTTTTTAATACAACTTCTTGTCCGGCTTGCAGACCGCTTATAATCTGAACAGTAACCCCGTCGGTTACGCCGGTCGTGACTGTTTGCGAAATCGGAGCGGAGCGCAACGTCACACTGCCGTCGGATAACGTGCTTGCAACATCGTTTGCGGGAACGAGTAGGACGTAAGAGTTTTGACCTTGAGTATGGACCGCCGCCGAAGGCAGACCGATGACGTTCTGGGCCACGTTCGTGATTATATTCGCCGACACCGACATCCCCGGTTTGATGGAGGCATTCTGCGTATCCAAAGTCACCTGGACGTTATAAGTGACGACTCCCTGCGAGACCGTTCCGATGGTATCCATTTCGGTCACATGTCCGGCGACGGTTACGTTAGGCAAAGCGTCAAACGTCAGCGTCGCTTTATCGCCTACCTGAACCTTGGCGGCGTCCACTTCGTTCAAAGGTATCTCCGCGTATTGCTGGGGCGTGATGATCGTGGCGATCGTCGTGCCGCCCGAAACATTGTCACCCACCGAAACATCCACCGCCGCGATGACGCCGTCAAAAGGAGCGCGGATGGTATAGTCGGCCAAAGTGTTTTGAGCGTCCGTCAGGTTGTTCTGGGCCTGCTGAATACTAAGCTCCTGCGCCTGGACGTCCAGCGGATCGGGACCAGCCAAAAGCTCCTGATACGAAGCCTGCTGGGTCACTAAATTCTGATTGGCCGACTGGAGGGAACTGCCATCGGAAACGAGCGTGCTTTGGTAGCCGTATAAGCTCGCCACGTCGGCGTTTATCGTACCGAGATAATTTTCCAAGTTTGTTTCTTGAGTCGCGAAAATCGCGGGCAATTGTTTAGCGTAAGTGCTGCCGATGTTCGCGGAGCCGCTCTGGCTTTGGAGAGTGCTGTTCACGAAATCCATGAAGTTCTTCACGTCGGTCACCGCCTGCTTCACAGCCGCCGCGGTCGCGTACGTTTCGGCAAGCATCGCATTCGTGGAGGTCGTGGATGCGGGCACGGCCATATTCTTGAAATCAACGAAACTCTTGTTATAAGCGGCAATGGCCGCTTGATAGCTCGCAACCGCAGTCGTTTGGAATTGAGTAACGGCGGAAGTGTACTGCTGGGCCATATTCAAATAAACGTACATATTCGCCTGTTTCGCGCTCGCTTCGTTGCCGTAAAGCACGTCGCTCACGCCGGCCACAATGCCAGGCATATCGTTATAGGCGCTCGCGATGGAGTTATAGGCGCCGATATAATCTTTGGCGAGCGTCGTGGAGGCGTTGTAAATGGACTGCTGGGCCTGGAGCAACGAATACTGGGCTTGAGCGATAGTGGATGTGGTCGCCGGCTGCTGCAATTTTTGGAGAGCGATTTCCGCATTCTGCAATGAGGCCTGGGCGGTGTTCACGGCCTTAATCTGGTCGGTCGCGTCCAAGCGCGCAATGACTTGGCCGGATTTTATCGTCTGGCCGTTCTGCACCGAAATCGCCGTGACTTGGGCGGAAACCTGCGGAGTGATATTCACCTGGCTCTCGTTCGCGACCTGGCCGGTGCCGGAGATAGTGGAGATGATGGTCGTGGTAGTTGCCGTTGCGAGGGCATAGTTCGTCACGCCAGCCGTGGATGTGGCCGCCGCGTAAACGCGGTAGCCGCCGTAAATTACGGCTAGGCCGATAATGCCGGCGATTATTTTGTGGCTCGCGGCGAATTTAATGAACTTTTTCATATGATTAGTTTCCGGTGGAAGACGCTTCCAGCTCATCGGGGAATACCCGGATGAATCGGGCGGTTATCGCGCCTTGCCCGTTCGGCGCGCCGATGATGACAATCTGGGCGCCGGTTGGTATCTCGGAAGCGGTGATAACGCTCGTCCCTTCCCGAATAGTCGTGGAAGACGAGAGAACGATAGTTTTTTCATTCAGGCGGTTGTCTTGGATGACCAAATTCCCGCCGGAGACGCTCAAAACCGTACCGGCGTTTCCGAAGGCCGGTATGGATGGCGGCAATTCGCCGACCTCATTGAAGAAACCGGGTTGCGGCTCGCCGAAAAGCCGTCCGTAATTTTGACCCCACTCCGTGTTGAAATTCGCCCGGGTCACGCCCACCACCTCGCCGACGCGGAAGACTAAAAGCAGAACCACGATCTCCCCGGCGGCGGCCAATACCCACACCAGCCATTTTTTCTCTATTAGTTCTTTAAACATTGTGATTGCTGAAAAGCGCCCGATTGATGCTGCCGACCTTGCGGAAATCCGCGACGGCAAGCGTCACCATGGCAAAGAGTATGCCGGCGGCGATGAAAGCCAAAATAAGGGGCAGCACGGGCAGGGATTCAACGAGCGAGAGCATGAAGTAATTCAAATTGGCGACCACCGATTGAAAGTCGGAGAAGATAAGAGAAAATATCTGGGCCGTACCGCCGGCTTGCAGACCGGCAAGCGCCGCCTGGCCGGAGATGAAGAGGCCGACGCCGGAGACCGCGGAAAAAAGGCAATACAAAATAGCCCGCGTCCTAGCTTGGGCCTTCATCTTATTTTCCAAAAACATGATTATCCGCTCCGGGAGTCCCGCCGGAACGGCCGAACCGGATATCAAAATGTCGCCTATCCCCTTTTGAGACATCGGGGATATATACGCCGGAAGCGGTTTTTTGGGTGTATCGGTCATGGATTCAGCTCGTTTTTAAGCTTCAGCATCGCCCGGCGGTGGCGGGCTTTGACGGTGTCCAGGGGTTCACCGAGGGCGTCGGCAATCTCGCGGAAATTCATGTCGTTCAAATAATAGAGCGAAAGAACCGATTGGTATATCGGCGGCAGGCTTTCTATTATCCGCCGCGCTTTAAGTTCGTTCTCCTTCTTTGCAAATATCTCTTCCGGTAAAGGCCCCGTATCCGGCGCTTCGTATTCACCGGTCTCCTCGTCGCCGAGGTCGGTCATTACTTGGGCCTTCTTCTTTCGCAGAAAATCAAAAACGGTGTTCCGCGCGATCTGAAAGAGCCAGACCTTGAACTTACGCTTAACGTCAAATTTCCCCAGATTTCGCCAAACCTTGAAAAAGGTATCCTGCGTCAGGTCTTCCGCTTCCTGCGGTAAGCGGATGTATTGATAGATGAAATTATAAATATGGCCGGCGTAGCGCCGGACGAGCTCGTCCAGGGATTTTTCATCCCCTTGGAGGTATTTTTCCACCAATTTTTCATCCGACTCCATGCGTTAAACTATAGCAAACTTTTAAATGTCCATCTCGCGGAGCGCTTTGATGCGTTCCTCAAGCGGCGGATGCGTGGAAAAGATGCGGACGAAGAACGGGGTTTTCTTGCCATCCCCGACGTCCGCCTTGAACGGGTTCGCGATATAAAGGTGGGCCATTGCCGAACTGGCGGATCGGAGCGGAGTTTGGTTCCGCTCTATCTTCTCCAGGGCGCTCGCGAGGCCTTCCGGATACCGCGTGAGGAGCGCGCCCGAAGCGTCGGCCAGCGACTCCCTTTTGCGCGAAATGGCGAGCTGGACCAGGGTGGCCGCGATGGGCGCGAGAATGGCGCCGGCGATGCCGATGATGAACGCGATTTGGTTGCCGCCTTCGCGGTCGCTCCGCCGGCCGCCGCCCCAGAAGCTCATCCGTAAAAAGAAGTCGGCCAGAAGTGAAATGACGCCGACGAGGACCACGACGACGCTCGAAATGAGGATGTCGCGGTTTCCGACGTGCGAAAGCTCGTGGGCGAGAACGCCCTGGAGCTCGGTCTTGTCCATTACCTGAAGGAGTCCCGCGGTGACCGCGACCGAGGCGTGTTCTTTGTCGCGTCCGGTCGCGAAGGCGTTCAGGGCCGGGCTCGGGATGATGTAGACCTTGGGCGTCGGGAGGCCCGCCGTGATGGCCAGGTTTTCCACTATGCGGTAAAGCTCCGGATTATCGCTCTTCGCGACCGGCCGGGCGCCGGAAACGCCGAGGGCAATCTTATCGGAGTACCAGTAGCCGACGCCGTTCATTATTAAGCTTAATATGACGGCAAAGACCAAAATGCCCGGCGAGTCGTAGATCTGGCTGAAGAGGAATCCCAGCCCGATGATGAGGACGAAAAAGAACGTGAGCAGGGCCCACGTCTTTCGGGTATTAGCGGCAACTTGGGTATAGGGGGTCGCCATCTAGAACTGCACCTTCACGGCCTCTCTTTCGGCGGGCGCGTCCACGTCAAACATTTCCTGGGCCTTGAAGCCAAAAGCGTTCGCGATGAGGTTCGTCGGGAAGACCTGGATGGCCGTGTTGAAATCGCGGACATTGCCGTTATAGAACCGGCGGGCCGCCTGGATCTTATCCTCGGTGTCGGTGAGCTCGTCCTGGAGCTTGCCGAAGTTATCGCTCGCTTTTAATTGCGGGTAATTCTCCGCGACGGCGAAGAGCGACTTCAAGGCGCCGGAAAGCGCGTCGTTCGCCTGGAGCTTGGCCTTCGGGTCTTGGGCGCCCATGGCGGCCGTGCGGGCCTTCGTGACGTCCTCAAAAACGGTTTTCTCGTGCGTCGCATAACCCTTCACCGTCTCCACTAAATTGGGAATGAGGTCGTACCGGCGCTTGAGCTGGACCTCAATATCCGACCAGGCCTCGGCCACGCGGTTCTTCCTCCGCACTAATCCGTTGAAGGCAAAAACGAGCCATAAAACGATGGCCCCGGCGATTATTAAAATAATGGTTGTTGCTGACATGACATTAGTATTAAGTATAAAGTAGAAAGTATCAAGTATGTCGGCAAAATCAGCGTCTTTTCGTTATCAACATTATCCGCACGTAATTAAAAGACCGCCCGGAAATGAACACGGGCGGTCGTCTTTATATGGCCGATGGGACGGCGCGGAATGGAGAGGGTTTGAACCTCCATCGGTAAACATCCCGACGCTCGCCACGTAAGCTCCATTCCATTAGGAACTAAGGCCTAATTTAGCAAACCAGCCGTTTGGCGTCAAACCTTGCTGTTCGGCGACTTATAACTGGGTAAGCCGTCGATTATCTCAACGACCATATCGCCAAAGAGATTTGGATAACGGTTGACGACAATCTTGCCGACTTCCCCGAAAACCAGTCGAATTTCTTCCTCTGCTTCTGGGGCCGTCCTCATTTCCAGCACCCAACGTAAAGTCCGAGGATTAGCTGACCAGCCAATGTTCGTCGCGAGACCGATTGGAGCGATGCGCCGCATAGCCGAAGTAACAATCTTCTTTCTGGTGAAGTTCGCCTGTGAATCGTCCAATCTGAAATGCACGGCCAGTTCTTTTTGCAAGCGTTCCAATTCCTCGAACGTCCGTCCGAAAATGGTCATAGCTTCTTCATCTTCCCGAATTACGGTCGGTAGCCATTGACCCAAGTCGTCCAGCCGAACATATCGCAAACTTTCCTGCGAAATGGCGACGCCGACCCGATGGCGCACGAGTTCGTGCGTGAAAACCCGGCTCACATCCGCAAAGACGAAGTTGATGACCGGATGTTCTAGAACCGATCCATGCTTCACTTTGAGGATGTTTCCTAGGTGCTCCGCATTATGCTCGCGGATCTTCTTGACATTCGGATTGAGGCCAGGCTTATAACTCTTATAGCAAAGTCGGCTGTAAAATTCGGCTACCTTTTCCACATCCGTCGGCGCATCGGACTGCCATTCCGGAGCTCCAATATGATTGAGAAATCCCCTGAGGCCGTCTTCAACGATCCGCGTTTCGCCGATCAAGAACACTTTCGGTTCTACCTTATGCATTTTCTACCTCCTTTTTAGTTTCGGTTCTTTATGATGATTTCTGCCAGCATCCAAGAGGAACACGGTCAAGGCGATGACAACGATGATGACAATAGCGAATGTCACATCGTACATCACCTTAAATCCTGCCTGTACAAGGGCGTCAAAATCAGCCTGTAAGCTCGGCATAACTGCCTCCTTTTTTAAGTTTTGGATAGCTGCCCGAAGCTTACAACAAAAAGCGCCGCCGTGGCAATGACCGCGGCGACGTATAAGTAATCTTCAACCCTTCTTTCTATACTTAATGGCGGAGTAGGCCGCCATTAAGGCCGGCAAGGCCAGCGTAAAAGCTACCACCACTGCCGCCAATATGACAGTGGGTCTGTCCGGACCATTGAACATGAAACCTCCTTTTTTAATGTCCCAATTCCCCCTAAGTTAACATTCTAAAAAACTATGGTCAACAAAAGACCCCTGGCGCTTTACGCTCCAAGGGTCTTCATACTAAATACTAGTAACCCATTTCTCCGCCCATCCCCGGTCCGCCAGCCGGCGGATTCTTTACCGGTATCTCCGTCACGGCCGCGCCGATTGTCAGGTAGTTGGCCGCAACCGACACCGCGTTCGTGAAGGCCGTCTTCGTAACCTTCAAAGGATCAATGACCCCGGCGGACTTGAGGTCCTCAATCTTGTTCGTAAAGGCGTTGAAGCCCTTCCAAATTTCGTTCGGCTTCCGCTCTTTGAGCTCGCCCAATATTTTGGACACGGACTCGCCGCTGTTCGTCACGATGGCCGTGACCGGCGCCTGAGTGGCGGTAAGGAGTATTTTCTTGGCCGCCTCTTCCACGGCGTTGCCGCTCGGCTTTCCGTCCTCAAACGTGTAAACGTTCCAGAGGGCGATGCCGCCGCCCGGCACGATGCCTTCTTCCATGGCCGCGCGCGTCGCGTTCACCGCGTCTTCCACGCGCTGTTTCAATTCTTTCTGGGCCGATTCCGTCGGCGCGCCCACCTTGATGACGGCGACGCCGCCCGAAAGCTTGCCCAGGCGCTCCTGCAATTTCTCCTTGTCAAAATCAGAATCGGTCTTCGTTATCTGCGATTTTATCTGTTTCACGCGCTCTTCAATATCGCCCTTAACGCCCGCGCCGCCCACAATGGTCGTCTTGTCCTTGTCGGCAACCACCCGGTGCGCGTGGCCGAGCTCGGAGAGTTCCACGTTCTCCAGTTTCTTCCCTAAATCGTCCGAGACGAAGCTCGCGCCCGTGACGACGGCGATGTCCTGAAGCATCTCTTTCTTCCGGTCGCCGAAGCCCGGGGCCTTCACGCCTAAAACGGAGAAGATGCCGCGGATCTTGTTCAAGACCAATGTCGCCAAGGCCTCGCCGTCAATGTCGTCGGCGATGATAAGCAGCTCCTTCTTGCCGCTTTGGACTATTTTTTCCAGAAGCGGCAAAAGTTCGGCAATGGCCGAGACCTTCTTGTCCGTCACGAGAATGTAAGGATCTTCCAAGACCGCCTCCATCCTTTCCTGGTTCGTCACCATGTAGGCCGAAACGTAGCCGCGGTCAAATTGCATCCCCTCCACCGTCTCGTATGAGTTGCCGATGGCGTTTGAATCTTCCACGGTCACGACGCCTTCGCGGCCGAGCTTGCCCATCACCTCGGCGATGAGCTTGCCGATGGACTTGTCCTTGGCCGAAAGCGTGGCCACCTCCTCTATCTTCTTGTTGTCGTCAATGCTCTCCTTTTGTTTTTCCAGAGCCCGGATGACGGCGTCGCTCCCCTTTTTGAGCTCTTCGGCGAGCTGAATGACGTTAAAGCCCTTTTCTTTGATGGCCTTCTCGCCCTCTTCTATCATCGTGTGGGCCAAAACCACGGACGTCGTCGTGCCGTCGCCGACTCCTTCATCGGTCTTGTCGGCCGCCTGTTTCAAAAATTCCGCGCCCAGGTTCTCGTATTTGTCCTCCAATTCTATCTCTTTGGCGACGGTCACGCCGTCAAAAGTTACCTGCGGCGCGCCGTAGCTCTTTTCAATGACGGCCGCGCGGCCCCGGGGACCCAGGGTCATCCGCACCGCTTCGGCGAGCTTGTCTATGCCCTTTTTCATCGCCGCCCGGGCGTCTTCGTTGAACAAAATTTGTTTGGCCATATTAGTTGATAATCGCGAGTATTTCGTCCTCCTCCACTATAAAATAGGTCTTCCCGCCCTCTTCCATCTTCTTGTCGTCTCCCCAGGGCTTGCTGAAAATGACCTTGTCGCCGACCTTAACCTCCGGCGCGATGCGCGCGCCGTTTTGGACCTTGCCCGGCCCAACGGCCGTCACGGTCCCTTTGGACTGCTCTTTCTTTTCCGCCGAATCCGGCAGAACGATCCCGGACTTCGTGGTCTGCTCGTTGCTCAGAGCAAGCTCCACCACGACCCGGCCTCCCAATGGTTGGATGTTCATATTTTTACTTTTAGCAATGACGACCCTTGATTGCTAGTAGTCCTATTCTAGAAAAACGCCGTCCTTTGTCAACCGGCCCGAGCCGGCCTAAAATCAAATGAATGACCGGAACGGAGTGGCTTAAAACTTATCCCGAAGGAAGCGTGGTGCGGAGGGCTTATGACCTCGCGACTTTGGCGCACGAGGGGGCGAAACGCGAGAATGGAGAACCCTATATCATCCATCCCCTGGCGGTCGCGGAGACCGTAAGGGGCTGGGGGCTGGACGAGGCCTCCGTCGCGGCGGCGCTCCTTCACGACGTCGCGGAAGACACCGCCGTCACGCTCGCGGATATCCGGAAGGATTTCGGCCAAGAGATTGCTTTCTTGGTTGACGGGCTCACCAAGCTGAAGAACCTGAAATACCAGAAAGAGCGGGACGCCGAAAATATGCGGCGGTTTATCCTCGCCTTCAGCGAAGACCTGCGCGTCCTCATTATTAAGCTCGCCGACCGCCTGCACAACATGCGAACGCTCCACTTTCTGCCCAAGGAACGGCAGGCACCCTTCGCCATGGAAACCGCCGATATTTATGCCCCGCTGGCCTATCGCCTCGGCATGCAGAAACTTTCCGGAGAACTGGAGGATATGGCCTTCCCCTACATCTATCCGGAGGAATACAAGTGGCTCATGAAAGAAGTTAAAGAGACCTACGAAGACCGGCAGGAATATATGAACCGCGTCTTGCCGGTCGTGAAGCGAGCGCTTGAAGACCATGGCATCAGCCCGTTCGCCGTGGACGCCCGGGCCAAGCGGTATTACAGCCTCTACAAAAAGCTCCTCCGCCACAACATGAACTTGAACGAGATCTACGATCTCGTGGCTTTGCGCATCATCGTCGGAACGGTTGAGGAATGCTACGCCGCCTTGGGCGTCATCCACAGTTTGTGGCAGCCGATGCCGGGCCGTTTTAAGGACTATATCGCCCGGCCGAAAGCGAACGGCTACCGCAGCTTGCACACCACCGTCTTCTGCCTAGAAGGAAAGATATTGGAGATACAGATAAAGACACAGGAGATGCACGAAGAGAACGAACTGGGTATCGCCGCCCACTGGGCCTACGAGCAGGTCAAAAAATCGTCCAAGAAGCTCGCCGGCTGGAGCGGCGTGAAGGACAAGAAGGAACTCGTTTGGGTGCAGCAGCTCCAGAACTGGCAAAAGGCCTTCGCCACCCAGAAGGAGTTTTTGGAAGCCGTGAAGGTGGATTTTTTCAAAGACCGGATATTCGTCTTTACGCCAGGCAACGACGTGATGGACCTGCCGTCCGGCGCGACGCCGGTGGATTTCGCCTATCAGGTCCATTCCCAGATCGGCGATACCTGCGTTGGCGCCAAGGTGAACGGCAAAATCGTCCCCATTACGACCGAGCTTCATTCGGGCGACATCGTGGAGATCGTGACTCAAAAAGGAAAAAAACCGTCCGAGGACTGGCTTCAATTCGCGAAAACCGAGATGGCCAAGAAACACATTCGGAACGCCCTCAAAGAGAGCGTCGGCACCCTGCGGAAACGGGCCGGTCCCGTCGGCGCCGAGTTCAAAATTGTGAACGCCGACCGGCCGGGTTATTTGAAGGAGGTAACGGCCATCTTCGCCCGGAACAAGGTGAACATCACTTTTTTGAACAGCCAAACCGATCCGCGTCAGGCCTTTTCCACTGTCACGCTCCGCACATCCCCCGTTCTGCCGGGCAAAGCGGAAAAACTGGTGGTCAGCCTTAAAAAAATACCGAGCACGAAAGAAGTGAACTTCCGGATATTATTCTGAGCCGCCCAGCTTGTCGGTGAGGGCATGCCATTCGTCGTCCGAAAAGAATTCTACGGTTATCTTGCCGCGGCTGCCGCTCTTCGCGATCTTGACCGGCGAGCCGAGATTGTCTTCAATGCGCTTTCCCCAATAGGCGGCCTCGGGGTCCTGCTGGACCTTCGCCTTCTCCGCTTCGCCCCGCCCGGCCCGCACTGACATTCTGCCCGCGAGGGCGCTTTCAAAAACGCGCCGCTGTTCCTCCTGGCTTTGGAAACCAAGGAGCATGCGCGCCTGTGATTCACTGATTTTGCCTTCCGCCATGGCTTGCTGGATGTCTCCCGGCAGGTTCAGAAGGCGCAGGGTATTTGCCACCGCCTCCCGGCTCTTGCCCACCCGCGCGGCAATCTCCCGCTGGGTTAGGCCGAACTCGTCCTGCAAGCGGCTGTAGGCCTTGGCGGCCTCCAAAGGATTCAGGTTCTGCCGCTGGATATTCTCAATCAGGGCCATCTCCAGCTTCTGCCGGGCGCCGTCCGCGGTGCGGACAATGGCCGGCACGCGCTCCAAGCCGATAAGTTTGGCGGCCCGGAGGCGCCGCTCGCCGGCGATAAGCTGGTATTCCACGTCCGCCCCCGTCTCGGTCTCTTTGGTTATTTTGGAAACGACAATTGGCTGGAGGATGCCGAACTCGCGGATGGACCCCGCGAGCTCCGTTAAACCCTCGTCCGAAAATTCCGAGCGGGGCTGGTACGGGTTCGGGCGGATTTTTTCCGTTTCCAGCTGGTATATCATCTCGTCTCTCCGCTGCGGCTTGGGAGTTGCGGGCGCACCGTGATGTTCCGCGCTCGGCTGCGGCCGGGGCATTTCGGGAACGCGCTCCGGCATCACGTTCGGCCGGACGTTCTGGGTAAAGTACGGGCGCTCATCCGCCGCGGGCTTTGGCGTAAAAGCCGGCGCGTTTACACCCGGCTCGTGCTTCTTCGGTATCAAAGAGGATAATCCTTGCCCGGTAGACATTGCTTTTATTTTAAATCTTTAAATCTTTAAATACCATAAGCGACCCCATACTTATTTTTAAATCTGGACAAAAAAGGCAAACCCCGCACTTTTGGAAGATTGCGAAGCTAGAGTGTTTCGGCATTACCAGAGTACCAAGTTACAATATGTACCAAGGATTGTAACAGCACGACAAAGTCGGCGCTTCGACTGGGAAACTAATCTTCCAAAGGTGCGGGGCAAACTAAAACAGAGGGGCGGAGACAAAAACACCTGCACCGTTTTTTCCTTCAATTTAAACTTCGAGGACTTTAAATAAAGATGAATAAAGAGCAACTCGAAGTGTGAAGTACTTATGGGCGCAAGCGAGCTTGACTCGCCTACCTCTGCTTTAGGAACACAGCTGCTGTGTAGCTCGCTGTTTTATTAAAATACGCCCCTCCCTCCGTTTCGTGCCTGCAGTGCATTCCGCGGAAAAAACGACGCACCTTACGTCAACAGGAACCAAGGGAATAATAACATACCGCCCCCTCGGGTCAAATCCACAGGATATCCAGGTCGCAGCCGGTTGCGCCTCACCGCTTCTTCCCTCCGTCACCGGGTGTCGGCTCGCTCCAGCGGCTCGCCGCACCGCTACGCTCTCGCTCCGCTCGTCCCTCGGCAAGCCTCGGGACACCCTAGCTCGCGGAGCTCCGAGAGTTGCCGTCGGAAAAAAGCGCCGAGGCGGCTTTATTAGCGGAAGTTACAGAGGACTTCTCCCTAATTTTGGTTGGGATAAGACCCGAAGGCCGGCGGTATGCCGGAGGGAGGGATGTTAAATGATTGAGCGGCGGGGGCGACGCCCGTCAGTATCTCGCGGGCGAGGTTTTCGTAGGCGATGGCGCCGGGGCTTTGGGGCGCATAGAGCATAATGGGCTTCTGGAAGCTCGGCGCCTCGGCGAGGGCGACTGAGCGCGGTATCTCCGCTTCAAAAACCTTGTAAGGGAAGCGGCGGCGCACTTCGCGCGCTATCTCGCGGGAAAGCTTCTCGCGCTTGTCGTACATAGTGAGAAGCGCCGAGACCGACTGGATGTCGTGGCCCAAATTATTCTTGATGAGGTCCACCGTTTGGAGAAGCTGGCTTAGGCCTTCCAAACTCAGGTATTCGCACTGGATGGGCACGAGCACTTCGTCCGAGGCCGCGAGGCCGTTCACCGTAAGGAGGTTCAAGCTCGGCCCGAGGTCAATGAAAATGAAATCGTACCAGCCGCGGAGCTTGTCCAAAAAATTCTTCAGGTACCATTCCCGCTCCGGCAGTTCCACGAGTTCCACCAGGGCGCCCGCCAGGTCCGGCGAGGCCGGGACCATTTCCAGGTTCGCGAGGTAGGTCGGCTTGATTGCCTTTTCGGGCGCGAGGCCGGCGAGGAGGGCGTGGTAGATCGTCTCGTCCGCTTCGTGCCGGACGCCCAAGCCCATGGTCGCGTTGTATTGCGGGTCAAAATCCACGACCAGGACCTTCTTTCCGAGCATCGCGAGATAGGAGGCCAAATTAATGGAAGTCGTGGTTTTCCCGACTCCTCCTTTTTGGTTAAAGACTGATATGATGCGGGCCATTCCTGTTTACTATACCTTTTTCCCGTGTTATCATCAATAAAAGTCAAGCCCGGGTGGCGGAACGGTTTACGCGTACGACTCAAAATCGTATGGGTTATCCCATGTGGGTTCGAATCCCACCCCGGGCACCGAGTGCCAAAACCGAAGTTACCGGAGGTTGATTTTAAATGGACGCCAAAATTGGCGTACGTGGTTGGACTGCTAGCCACCGACGGCAATTTATCGCCTGACGGCCGACATATCTCCATTAAGTCGGCGGAAATCAGCATGCTGAAAACGTTTAAGGAGTGCTTGAACCTAAAAAACAAAATCGGCCGCGATAAAAATGGGTGTTATAACGTTCAATTCGGTAATGTGCAATTTTATAAATGGTTATTAAAAATCGGTCTGTTCCCAGCGAAAAGTTACACTATTGGCGTTATCAGCGTACCAGATAAATTATTTAGAGATTTCTTGCGTGGCTGCATAGATGGAGACGGCAACGTACGCGTCTACAAAGATCTATACAACGTTTACAGAGGCAGACGTTATGTCGCCCAGCGGTTATTCATCAGAATTTGTTCGGCGAGCCGAAAATTTTTGCTGTGGTTGCAGGCAAAGACCAATAAACTGGCTGGTATCCACGGGCCGGTAGTAATCTCCAGTAAGGCTAGCGAACATAACGTAACTCTCTATTCCTTGCAATTTGCCAAAAATGAATCTTTAAAGCTTATCAAATGGATTTATTACAAAAGAAATCTCCCTTGTCTGAAAAGAAAACGACTCGTCGCCGAACGTACAGCTAAAGTCATTTCAAAAATAAAAAGACGAAAGTATAGCTTTATTTAAAGATATTTTACTTTATTTCCCCGTCTTTTCGTGGAAATAGACGTTGTGGATGACGAAATAAACGATGGCGTAGGCGATGACGGCGGAAACCGTTACCCAATCCACGACCATCCCGGCCCCGATCTTCCAATCCGGAAATATCCCCTGGAACGGGGAGATAAGAAAATAGCTCACGTCGTAGAAGACGCGGACTATCCAGGCGGCCTCACTCGCCCCCAAAAGGCGCAGGGTAAAGCGGATGGCGAGGACCGATTCAATGAATATCAGCACCTTCTCCAGAACGCTGAATATAACTTTTGACGTCTTGCTCATGCGGATATTCTAAAAGCACTTCTTGAGGATGTCCACATTCCGCTTGTCCGGCCCGTCCCCCGTAAACCCGGGGACTTCCAGAAGCCAGGGCAGTTCGCGGAAGTGCTTTTCCTTGGCGAGCGCCTTGAATCCCGCAAGACCGATATGGCCTTCGCCGATATTTTCGTGCCGGTCGTTTTTGGAATCAAAAACGGTCTTGGAATCGTTAACGTGAAGGGCGGCGAGGTTTTCCAGCCCGACCTCGCGCCGCCACGCGGCGGCGAACATTTCCACGTTCTCATCGTCGTATTTGGCGATGAGCCCGGCTTCAAAGGCATGGGCCGTGTCTATGCAGACCTTCACCCGCGGCGAGGAGACCAGGTCCATTATCCGGCCAATCTCGTCTGGCGCGGAACCGACCTTCCCGCCTCCGCCCGAGGCGTTCTCAATGACCAGATGCACTTTGCCGGGGACGCCTTTTAGAACGGCTTTCATCGCCGCAGCCACTTGGCGCTCTGCTTCCTCCGGCGCGAGCTTGCCCAGCGTGGAACCAATGTGGAAGATAAGGCCTTCGGCGCCGATCGCCTCGGCTATCTTGAAATGGGCCGTAAGAAGCGCGATGGACTTTTTGAGCGCCCCGGCTTCCGGCGTCGCGAGGTTCACGAGATACGGCGCGTGCAGAAAGACCGGCCCGATGCCGGTCTCTTTCCGTCTTTTCTTGAAAAGCTCCGCCTCGGCCTTGGCCGGAAAAATTACCTGGAAGGAACGGGGCGTTGAGCCGAATATCTGGATGCAGTTCGCGCCGATCGCCTGCGCCCGGTCAAAGGCCTTGTGCAGTCCTCCAGACGCAGAAACATGAGCGCCAATCCTCATGATATCTTGCTCCCCGGTACGACCGTCCGGTCCGGCGTAAGGAGCGACGGGCCGCCCTCATCCGAGGCCGCAAGGAGCATCCCCTGGCTCTCCAATCCCATGAGCTTCCGCGGCTCCAGGTTGGCGACGATGATTATCTCCCGGCCGACCAGAAGCTCCGGCTCGTAGACCTTTCCGATGCCGGCGATTATCTGGCGTTTTCCCCCGTCTAATTCCACTTCCAGACGCAAAAGCTTGTCGGAGCCCGCCACGCGTTCGGCGAGCGTCACCCGCGCCACGCGCAGGTCCAGCTTCTTAAAATCCTCAAAACCGACGATGTTCTCTTCCATACTGATTGATTTTACCAAAATACGGCCGGCGGTGGCTAGGCGGTTTTTACGTTCAATTTCCTGTGCAAATTGAACAGGCGGAGCGAGTTCATTAAAGGGAAAAAGTCGGTGATGAAATTGAAGGCCGCGGCGCCCTCCGGATGGATGACTCCGAAGGCGACCAAAAGTATCCCGCAGGCATTCGTTACTCCCCAAATCCAAAAATCCTGTTTCGCGACCCGGCGGGTGTAAAGGCCGAGCTCCATGGTCTTGGGTATCTCCTCAAGATCGTCCCTCATCAAAGCGATATCGGCCGCCTCAATGGCCGCGTCCGAACCGATGGCGCCCATCGCGATGCCGACGTCGGCGAGCGCGAGCGCGGCGGCGTCGTTCACGCCGTCCCCCACCATGACGAGCTTGCCGGAAGAAGAGATGTCCCGCTTAAGATATGCGAGCTTATCCGCCGGGAGCAGGGCGGCGTGATATTCAGTGACGCCAACCTCGTCCGCCACCCGCTTCGCCACCCGTTCGTTGTCGCCCGTGAGCATGACTATTTTTGAAACGCCGAGCTCGCGGAGTTTTTTCACGACCGATCGGGCGCGCGGCCTTACCTCGTCCGCCGTGCTCACGAATCCGGCGAGCTTGCCGTCGTAGCCGATAAGAGTCGCCGTATAGCCGCTTTCTTCCGCCTGCCGAATGAGCGCCTCGGCGGCGGGCGGCATAGCTATCTTCTTTTCCGCAAGATAGTTCGCGTTTCCGGCGATAAGTGCCCGGCCGCCGTACTCGGCCGCAAGCCCCTTGCCGGGAGTTTCCTGGAATTTTTCCGGCTCTTTGAACGATATTCCTTTCTCTTTGGCGTACCGAACGATGGCCTTGGCGACGGGGTGCGCCGAAACACTTTCCGCGGCGCCGGCGAGCACTCTGATCTTTTCTTCCGTAAAGCCGGGCATGGCGGTTACGCCGACGACGGCCAGCTTGCCGCTCGTGATGGTGCCGGTCTTGTCCAAAATGAAGATCTTGGCCTTGGAAAGGCCCTCCAAATAAGCGCTGCCCTTGATGATGACGCCGCGGCGGGCGGCGAAACCGATGGCCGCCAAAAATGCCATGGGCACGGCGACGGCGATGTCGTCGGCGCAAACAACGAGGAGGAGCGAAAGGAGGAGATTCAAATCGCGAAAGGCCAGATAGACCGCAACGGCGCCGATGAGCGTGAGAGCGATATACCAGGAAGAGAATTTGTCGGCGGTGGTCCGAATGCCGGCCTTCTCGTTTTGAGAACTTTCAATGAGGCCGATTATCTTTTCCAAGGTCGTGTCCTTGCCGACCCGGACCGCTTTGACGACGATGGAACCGGCCACGGAGAGCGTGGAACTGTAAACCTCGTCTCCCCGGGACCTCGCCACGGGAACCGATTCGCCGGTCAAGGACGACTGGTCAATACTCGCCTCCCCCTCTTCTATCACGCCGTCCACCGCAATCCGGTCGCCGGATTCCACGACCAAAAGGTCGCCGACGGCAATCTTGTCTATGGGTATCTGGATTATTTCCGCGCCCCTTTTTATCCGCGCCTTTTCCGGCCGGAGCTTCAGCAGGCTTTTAATGGCGCCCCGGGCCTTATTTTCGGTGTAGTAGCCGAAAAGCCGCGCCGAAGTGAGCATCAGGTTGATGAAGACCGCCGAGGCCCACTGCTGCGTCAGGAGCGAGGCCACGAGGGCGATGCTCGCCAAAAGATCAACGGATATCTTTCTCCTCTGGAGCGACCGGAGGGCGCTTAAAATAACCGGCGCCGTGGCGACGATGGACAGCGCGGCCATCAAGCCGCCGTCAAAAGACGCGATCAAAACGCCGGAATAGTGTAGCGCGAGAGCGACGAAGAGCGCCGCTAAGAGATATTTATCCAGCTTGCGCATTGGTTCACCGGCATTGGTTCGGGTTATTCTTCGGCGAGATCTTTCTTTATCTCCTGGAACTCGTTTTGAACCGACTTCAAGCGGACCTTGAGGTCCTTGATGAGTGCGGCGCCCTCCTTCACCTTCACGAGGCCCTCCTCCACGTCCACTGCCTCCTGGCCCTCAAACCACGCGACTATCGCCTCCAAGCGGCCCAGCTCGGCCGATATATTCCCCTTTTCCTTTTTATTCTTCGGTTTGTCCATTTTCCTTATTTTCCCACGTTTTGATTATTTTTGCGACCCGGCTCTCCACATCGCCGCGGTGCATTTTGGTTCTTAAAACATCCCCCTCCATGAGCGTTCCGGCGTCCCGGACGATGCGCCCCGCCGCGTCAAAGACCAGGCTGTAACCGAGGCGGAGGTTCCGTTCCGGATTCGCCATGGCCAAACTTTTTTCCAAAACGGCCGCGCGCTTCACCGTCTCGTCCAGGGCCGCCGCGAATTTTTCCCGAATAGTTCTAGCGACCGCCAGGTAGCGCGTGGCAAGACCGCTCAAACGCCCCATCATCTTTTCGGCCGAGAGCGCGACGAGCGACTTGAGCCCCGCGAGCAGGCCTTCAAATTCCGCGAAGAGCTCCTTTTCCAAAACCGGCAGTCCCGCAAAAACCCTGTCCCAGGAAGAGTTTACGACGAGGGCCGCGATGGATGGAGTGGAGGTCTCGCGGTCGGCCACAAGTGATACTATCGGCACGTCTCGGTCATGGCCGATGCCGGCAATCACGGGCGCCGCCGAGGCAAAGACTGCCCGGGCGACGTTCTCGTTATTGAAGGCCTGAAGATCCTCCAAACTGCCGCCGCCGCGGATAAGGACGATGGCGTCCAAGTCCGGCACCTCCCGATTCAAAAGCGCTATCGCCTCAATAATCTGGTCGGCGGCCGAGGCGCCTTCCACCCGCACGTCCTTGAAAAAGAGCGAAAGGCCCATCGGCTTCAGATTCTTCCGAAAGTCGTCAATGACCGCGCCCGTCCGCGAAGTGATGACGCCGATGCGTTCAATAAACTCCGGCAGGGGGCGCTTTCTGGCGAAGAGCCCTTCCGCCTCCAATTTTTTCTTCAAAAGCTCGTAGGCCTGGCGGAGCGAACCCTCGCCCGAGAGCACGATGGTCTCGGCGCGGAAGCTGAAGCGCCCCTTTTGCTTGTAAATATTGGCCGCCCCGGTCGCCTGGACGACCATCCCCGCCTCAAGCGCAAGGCCCAGGCGGCGGTAAAGATAGGGATTAATGTAGCAGTCCATCACCCCGCCTCCCTCGTCGTCTTTGAGCGTAAAGTAAAGGCCGGTCGGATGCTCGTGGGCGTCGCTCACCTCTCCTTCCACCGTAAACGTCTCCGCCTTGAAGACCTCGTTCCAATAGTCCAAAAATTCGCCGACCTTCCAGATCTTCTTTTCGGTCTTATCCGTCAGTATCCGTTCAGTATCCGTCGTTATCCGCTTCTTCCGTTTCGCCTTCGGTTTCGGCGCGGAGCCCTCTTTTTCTTCTACGTTTTCAAAGCCAAGTTGTTTCATCTTGGTTTAGTATGATTGATTGGAGCAGAACGGTAACTTATTTAGCAACAATCGTGAAATAATTGTCACTGTAAGCATCTACCTTGCCTCCCTGGGCTAAAATGTAATGAGCTACTTCCATGCCCATCTCGCTATAAAGAACCCTCATATAATAGTTCCCTGGCGGAATTGATACGCCCGTTGAAGTCTTACCAACCGTCCATTGAATCGATCCGGTATTGCTTGCGTCGTTGAATAACAAATAGTATCTGCAATCGTAAGTGTGGCCCGGTATTCCTGCCTGATACCCGGGGCAACCCGTCATGTTCTTAGCGTCTGGTGTCTGCAATTGCAAGGAAACGACATAGTCGCCAACCGGATTCCATTTAATGGTGGTGGTACTTTCAATGGTTAATGTTTCTCCACCGTTTGGAGAAATTATCGATAGTGTAGAAGATGCGACCGATTTAGTAGAAGAAGGTGCGACCGATTTAAACGTTTTAAACGTTGAAAGTATGGCATCTTCGGTCTGTTCTAAGCCGGACGATGGCGCTGTCATCACGACATTGAGCCCATTCTCATAAACTAACTTTTCAAAAACCGATGACCGATACCCAGCGCCTATACGCCAATCAACATTCTTTCCCGCATCAAGAGCGCCGATTGTACGAACCGCGAAGACCTGTCCTAGATCATCACAGTTGTGTAAATCATTATCGACACAATGGGATGTATCTGTTTGAGGCACTATCTTCAAAATCATTGGCAAGCCAAAAGCGCGTTGACTTTTCCAATCGGTGGGATATTTTAGTTCAAAACCATATTGAGAATTAGTGTACGTCTGCCAGCCGGAAGTATCTATCGGCGTGGATGTGGCGATTGAATTCGGCGTTTGGAATAAGGGTTCCCCTGTTTTTGGGCCGAACAAAAGATAACCACTTACCGCCACTATGGCGAGAAGTACTACGATAATCAACGGTATTGCCGCAAAGCCTCTTTTACTCATTATTTGAATTATACTTTTTTGACTCGTTGACCACAATAGTTTCCTTCGGGTCTCCGATAACCACTCCCATCCACGAAAGGTAAGGCGAGGATGCGTAAAAGCTCTCGGCTAGATTGTATCCGCTAGTATAAGCGGTGAAAAGTGTCATTAAGTTGGGCATGGACGAAGCGTATGGTTCGTAAGCGTAGCCTTCTGCACCGGTCGCACCTTCGGCGATCAGATCCGCGATCAACGACTGACCATATGCGGGGGGCCAGTTGAAGGTCCTGGCTGAAGTGGAGACAAAGGTCACGGCGATACCGCCTGCATGCCATGTGTTGCGGGGATCGGCGTGAATGGTACTGCTAGCAACGTTATGATCGTTGCTACCCCAACTGACGTAACCCACTACGTCCTGTTGATTCACAAGATAATCGGTTGTCGTATCAAGTAAGACATTTAGGCCACGACCAATTAAAGAATTTGCCGTATCAGCCATGCCATAATTCAATGGATCATTATTCCATGCAGGATCTTCATCAAAAACAAATTTGGTAGATGAAGTGAATGGCACTGCGGCGTTCCCCTTATCAATCAGGCGTTCAACATCGGATACCGTGTATCCATCCAGCCGCGTCACGAGGTAAATGCCATATTCCCCTCTGCTGAAATGAGCTAAGTCTTGATAATCCCTAAAGTAATATGGCGACATTAGTCTTCCAGCTGCCCCTATAGAAGGGCTGGAAGAAGAAAGAATCAGCGTCAGTTCACTGTCCACGGAAGCGGATGCTTGATTGTAGTCGGATCCGTTTCTTTTAACTTTTAGAGGGATCCCTTTTGTCGTGACGATATAATCGATTCTGTTTTTAAAATCATTAGCCAAGATATACGATTCAATTTGCGAACGTAAATTCTGAAATTCGGCGGCGCTTATTTCTTCGCTCGTCGTGGCATTGACATATACAAGGTTGGCCGCAGGTATATTCCTTTTCTCGGTGAAATATTTACCAATTTCTTCGGAAGTAGAACTGTTTTTGTTTATTACGACGAGAACGTCGCTGTAGTCGGTGTTCGAAACGAATGTATCGGAAGAACTTACGACGATATTCGGGATAGGCGTGACGCTTGATGCAACAGAAATCGGTCCAGTGACCCCGGAAACGACTGGATTGGCCGATTTCACCAATTTATTAATCGCTACGATACCAAGCCCGGCAAGAATAAAAATTAAAATGAATAAAACCGCGACGTTGGCATTGTTATGCTTCATTATATTTCCCCTTCCAGATCTTCAAGAAGTTTCTTCGCCTTTTCCGAAAGGTGCTTAGGCAGGTGCACGTCAAGCGTAATGTAAACGTCGCCGCGGGCGCCGCCGCCGAAGCGCGGCAGGCCCTTGCCGGACACGCGGAGTTTTTCCTGCAATCCGAAGCCCTTGGGTATCTCCACCTTCAGCTTCTCGCCGCCCAGGCCTTCCAGCGTCAGTTCCTTGCCCAAAAGAGCATCCGCGATATTCACCGACTTTACGGCGTAAAGGTCGGCCTTCTGGCGCTTGAAGACGGGGTGGGGCTTCACCCGCACGACGACGTAAAGGTCGCCGCTCCCGCCGCTTTTTTCGCCCGCCTCGCCCGCGCCAGAAAGTTTGATTATCTGTCCATCTTCAATGCCCGGCGCTATCTGGACGTCCAGTTCTTTCCGGCCGATCGCGCGCCCCTTCCCCTTGCATTCGTTGCAGGGTGCCTTGGGCAGCTCGCCGCTCCCGCCGCAATCCGGACACGATCTGACCTGGGCGAAATTGCCGAAGAAGGTCCGGCGCTCCACCTTTATCTCGCCCCGTCCCCGGCAGGTCGTGCACTGGGACGTCCCCTGTTTCTTGTCGTAACCCAAACCGCCGCAAACGGCGCACGGCACGTAAGTTTTAAGGCTCAAGTGGCGATTTACCCCGGTCAAAACCTCTTCCAGCGTTATTTCTTGAATAACCTCAATGTCCCGGCCGGCTGAATAGGTCCGGCGCCGACCGCCGCCGAACTGTTCAAAGATGCTCTCAAAAATGTCGTTCATGTCCTCCGCGCCGCCTCCCCAGCTTGCGCCGCCCGGAAACCCGCCGGGGAAACCGCCCGGAAAAGGCCCGGCGCCCCCGCCCGGAAAGCCGCCCTGGTCAAAGGACGAGCCGAAACGGTCGTACTGGGAACGCTTTTCCTTGTTCCCTAGAACCTGGTAGGCCTCGTTTATCTCTTTGAACTTCTTCTCGTCGCCGCCGGCTTTGTCCGGGTGGTGCTGGTGCGCGAGCTTGCGGTAGGCCTTTTTGATATCCTCCTCCGAGGCGGTTTTATCCACCCCGAGGACCTGGTAATAATCCTTGTTCATTTTTACGGAAGAAGCACGAACTCGCGGCTCCGCGATTCAACGGTTGTCGCGGCGAATCCCGTGACAATCGCTATTTTAAATATGACGAAGGCGATGAAAGCGATAAGCCAATAAAAGAGCGCGACGAAACCCTTTAAGACGAAAAAGACGGCGGCCGCAATCAAAACCGGCGTGAGCCATCCGGTCCGGCCGATGAGGTCCTGGGCGTAAGTGGCGATAAGGTTATCGGAAAACTGGAGCATGGACTCGCTGGGGTCAAACTTCCCGAAGCGCGTAGTAAAGGCCTGCTCCAGGGACTGGGTCGCCGCGCTCAAAAGCTCGTCCTGCTGTTTGGCGGAAAGCTGGGCAAAAGTGACCGTAAAGTTCTTATCGCTCGTGCCGAGCGGATTGTACTTGCCCTTGGAGAGTTCCGCCCGGGCGACGTTCTGAAAAAAATCATTGACCGAAATATCCAGTGCAAATCCGGGGACCCAGATCTTGAGGATGGGCGCGGCGGCGGTGACGGTCCCGCTCAAAAAGGCCGTCTGCAATTTCGGCGAAAAATATCCCCAGACGAAATAGTTCATGTAGAAGAGCACGGAAAGAAAGACGAGCCAGGCCGTGACGAACCGCGGCAAAAAGACCTTGGCGACGTCAAAGAACCTCAGCTCCACGCTGTTTAGGGCGAACGAGCGCCCCCGGTGCATGGCGAAGAAAGAAAGGATAAAGGCCGCCCCGGCGCCTCCGAGAAGCACTAAGGACGGCGCGGGATAGATGTTCGGCCAGAAGGCCAAAAGCGGAACGGCGGATTCAATAAGCGTTATCAAGGCGAGCTTCCAGATCCTCTTCACAAAGAGCACCTGAAGGGTCGCAAAAGACCAAAAGACGATGGCGCTCACTATCAAGCTCCAAAAATAGAAGCTGTTGAAAGAGAGCAGCCAGCGTTCAAAGCTCGCCACGAAAAGGAAACCGGCGGCCGCAGAAAGCGCGGCCCAAAGGATTATCTTCCAAGCGTGCCGGTCGGTCTCCGCTTCCCGCGACTGGCTAATTACTTGCAGGGCTGGCCCCGTCATTCCCATCATTAGGTTTATTATAGACGGCCTCGCCTATCTTTTGAAGCGCGGCAGAGAGCTCTTCGGTCGCGGTTTTAATCGCTCCCGCGTCGTCCTTGTCCTTCACCTCCTTCACTTTGGCGATCTTCGCTTCCACGTCGGTCTTGACCTCGGCCGGCACTTTGTCGCCGCCGTCTTTGAGGGCCTTTTCCGCGGCGTAGACCAGGGACTCGGCGCCGTTCCGGATGTCAATTATCTCCCGCTTCTTCTTGTCTTCTTCGGCGTGCTCGGCCGCTTCCTTCTTCAGGCGTTCTATCTCTTCTTTTGAAAGGGCGGTGGAGGCCTCTATCTTCACCGACTGCTCCTTGCCCGTCCCTTTATCCTTGGCCTTCACGGTGAGGATTCCATTCGCGTCTATGTCAAAGCTCACTTCCACCTGCGGCATGCCCCGCGGCGCGGGCGGAATGCCGTCCAAGATGAAGCGCGCCAAGGTCTTGTTGTTGGCCATCATCGGGCGCTCACCCTGGCCCACGTGGACCTCCACCGAGGTCTGGTTGTCGGCGGCCGTGCTGAAGACCTGGGTCTTCGCCGTCGGCACGGTGGTGTTCTTTTGGATCATCGGAGTCGCGACGCCGCCCAAGGTTTCAATGCTCAATGTAAGCGGAGTCACGTCCAAAAGGAGGATGTCTTTAACGTCCCCTTGGAGCACCCCGGCCTGGATGGCGGCCCCGACGGCCACCACCTCGTCCGGGTTAATGCCCTGGTGCGGGTCTTTGCCGAAAAGCTTCTTCACGGCCTCCTGGATGGCCGGCATGCGCGTCTGGCCGCCCACCATCACGACCTCGTTGATGTCGCTGAGCTTCAAGCCCGCGCCCTTCGGGGCCGGGGCCGTCACGGCCGTCTTCACGAGGTCAATGGAATGGTCAATGTATTCCTGGACGAGGGACTCCAGTTTCGCCCGGGTGAGCTTCATCAAAAAGTGCTTCGGACCCGAGGCGTCGGAAGTGACGTACGGCAGGTTTATCTCCGTCTCCGTCGCGGTGGAAAGTTCGTGCTTGGCGCGCTCGGCCGCCTCTTTGAGGCGCTGCAGAGCCAGAGTGTCCTTGGAAATGTCCGCCCCTTCCTGCTTCTTGTATTCCGCGACGAGATATTCAATTATCGTCCGGTCAAAATCGTCGCCGCCCAAATGGGTGTCGCCGCCAGTCGCCTTCACTTCTACGGTGTCGTCCCCGACCTCCAAGATGGAGATGTCAAAAGTGCCGCCGCCGAAGTCGTAGACGCAGATCTTCTCGTTCTTCTGCTTGTTCATGCCGTAGGCGAGGGCCGCGGCCGTCGGCTCGTTTAGAATGCGTTTCACGGTGAAACCGGCGATCTCGCCGGCGTTCTTGGTCGCCTGCCTTTGCGAATCGTCAAAGTAGGCCGGCACGGTGATGACGGCTTCGGTGACCGTCTCGCCGAGCTTGGCTTCGGCGTCGGCTTTGAGCTTCTGGAGGACCATGGCCGAGATTTCTTCCGGCTTGTACCATCTTTCGCCCATCTCTATCTCCACGCCGCCCGTCTCGCTCTTCCGAATGGAATACGGCAGGTACTTCTGGTCGCGCTGGACCTCCGGGTCGTCCCACTTGCGCCCGATGAGGCGCTTCACCGAATAGATGGTGTTTTTCGGATTCACGACGGCCTGGCGCTTGGCCAAAAGCCCCGCCAGGCGTTCGCCCGACTTGCTCAAGGCCACAATGGAAGGCGTGGTCCGCAGACCCTCGCTGTTTTCCAAGACCTTCGGCTCGCCGCCTTCCATTACGGCTACCGCCGAGTTCGTCGTCCCCAAGTCAATTCCTAATATTTTTGCCATATGTTTGTTTATTTTATTTATACTTTCTACATACTACTTGCTACTCGCTAGTTTCACTCTTGCCGGCCTAACCACTTTTCCGTGGAGCGCATATCCCGCCGCCACGACCTCGGCGATGGTTCCCGGCGGCCCCTGGGATTCAATCTCCCCGACCGCTTCGGCCTGGCCGGGATCGTAGGCATCGCCCGCCTTCAGGTTTATCCTCTCCAATCCGTACTTGCGGAGCATGTCTTCCAGCTGGCTCTTTATCAAAGTGACGCCCTTCACGGCCTCCGGGTCCTTCCCTAAAACGGCCAAGCTCAGGTCAAAACTGTCCAAAACGATGACGAGCTCCGAGATAAGCGATTCGTTGCTGAACTTCACGAACTGCTCCAGGCGCGCCGCTTCGTCCTTCTTGTAGTTGATAAAGTCGGCTTTGGCCCGCTTCCACCCGTCCAGATACTCATCCCGCTGTTTCTGGGTTTGTTCAAGCTCGGTCTCGGGCTGCGCTTTCACCTCTTCTTCTTTTTTTATTTCATCTGCCATGGTTTATTCCAATGATCTAAATATTTTGAGCGACCTTCCGTAGTCCATCCTCTTCGGCCCGATAGCCAGCACGAAGTACTTGTCCCCGTCCCGGGCCAGACAGCTCGCTATCATCGCGACGTGCTCACTTTTGATGAGCGGATTGCGGCCGATGAAGACCCGGGGCCACATTCCTTCCGTTTCCCATTCCCCGCTCATGCTCGCGAGGCGCGCCGGCAGATTTTCAAAATCGCGGACAATGGAGACCAATTCGTCCTTCGTCGTATCTTCCAAGCTCCCCAAAAGCTCGTTCAAGCCGCTCTCGTAAAAGGCGGCCCGTTCGGTCTCGTACCCGATGCTCAAAAGGTTGAGCTCGCCGGCGAGGGCCGAGACAAAGTCACGAAAGTCCATCTTGGCCAGGTTGCCGGCAAAGGCGGTCTTCTTCTCACCCCGGGCCTCGGAAAGCTCGCCTTCCAGGGATTCAATCAGGAACTTGTAGGCCTTGTCGGTGGGGGTGCGGCCGCCCGAGGGGTGCTTTTGGGAAAGGAAGCCGAGCTTGTTGAGCTCGTTCAATTCCCACCGGATCATGGCGGGCTTAATCCCGAAATCGTGGGCTTCGTAGAGCGCGTCGGACGTGACGGGCTTTCCCGTCTCTATGTAGTCCTCCACGGCCGCTTTTAATATGGTTTTAGTGCGTTCTGCCAACATCAGTGCTAATTATAAATTAGCACTCTTGGGTGTCAAGCGCTAACAGGAGAGGATTCATATCCCGCCCGCATCCCCTTCGGCACCGGGTGTCGCTTGGCTCCTGCGGCCAAGCGCACCGCTACACTCTCGCTCCACCGCCAGCCTAACGGCTGGGCCAAGCCGGCGTCGCTCCGAGAGTTGCCTCAGAGAATCCGGGCGGGATATTCAAAGGGGGTAACAAAAAACGGCCGCTCCTAATTGTTTCCCTTCCTAGATGTAGTGGTTTACGGTTTTATTGCAAAAAGGTCGCAATGCGCTTAAAACACAACAATGAAACAACGCTACGTAATCGTATTCGTCATAACTGGTTTTATCGTCTTAGTGTTAGCAATTAGGATATTGCCAACGGATGGCACGCGGCACGAGGATGATTTCAATGACAAAATACCCGTTTTAATGGAACGAGTTAATTTTATAGCGCCAGCCAACGGCACAACCGGTTTTCTAGTTAGATACTGAGATATTACTACAGCGGTAAAACGCCGGAATGGCAAAATATTAGAATGGCCTGTATCCAGTAGCCCTAAACCCACCGCGATTACACGGCGTAATCAATGAGTTTTTGCTCCCCTGCCGATTTAATATTAATAACCTAATGGCCGGTACACAAGCATCTCCTCCAATAAAAACGCCGCCCTACGGGCGGCTTTGACGTGGGCTCGGCGGCGGATTTGGCTCCGCGGCGGCCCGCGCTGGATTCACCCCGTTAGAAGTAGCATCCCTGCGTGGACTTCTAATGGGGTTTCCCCTGCTTTCTAGGATTATATCACTTCGGCCAATGTAGCGG
>VFSW01000054.1_pt1 | contig 130205 bp, 106 predicted proteins | sample 5358111 | NCBI WGS metagenome assembly VFSW01 (sample SAMN11554181, study PRJNA540505) | mine drainage metagenome | isolation source: sediment from site ElyBrook_90M | place: USA: Ely Copper Mine, Vershire, VT | collected 2017 | reverse complement strand
TGCCAGTTCAGTAAATTCCAGAGCGAGTTGTCTCAAACCTATTGACACATTCCACGGCCCGTAAAAAGTATGGCCGCGACTCTGCACACCAAAAAGCAAACTGTCAAGCGTGCTTTCGACTGTGTTTGGATCGGTTTCGTCAAGCAGGCGTTCGAACAACATTACAAGCACTTGTGTTTGGAAGTCGATCTCCAATCTGTTGTCCAAGTCTTCGTCTTCTTCGAATACCAACGGTTGAGGATTTTTGAGAAACTCTTGGAGTGAAATACCCAATTTGCGGTGAACAATTTGCTCATATAGTTTGAAGAATACACTACGGACGGGCTCTATTCTATCGTCTCTCAGATATCGATACATTTGGTCAACAAGGAAAGAGGATTGCGTTTTCTGAACGAAGATGACATGCCCCTCAGTTTCATGCAAAGCACGTCCTGCCCGCCCTGCAATGTTCCGGAAATCCCTGATTGGGAAGGGGTCGGCGCCGCCTCTTTCAAGGTTCGCTACAATCATCAGATGAATGGGTAGATTAACACCCTGTGCCAGAGTGGGAGTTGCGATCAAGACAGCGAGATGTTCTTTGCGAAATGCATCCTCAATTGCATTTCGTAAATCATCTGGAAGTTGACCGTGGTGATACGCAAATCCCTCCTCGATATACTTTGCAAGTGGGAACCCTTTTCCTAGTCGCCGTTCCACACGCTCGGCCAATTGGTGGAGATTATCTTTGTGGTTCGGCGACAAATGAAAACTAGCATCACTAACCCGCCGTTCCTGGATGCGGGCAAAAAGGTTAGCTGAGATGCTGTCAACATGAGCGCGGACGGCTGTGAAGATAATCGTAGGACTTGCTTTCAAGAAAGAAAGCGCCAACTCAACAGCTATCTGATTCTTATTCTCAGGATAGTATTTGGGCGTCCTTAGGGGCTTGTTCCGTTGGCGCTTCGAGAACTCCTGTATCGTCTGTCGTTCGATGTCCGTATCCAGCAATAGCCCGTCATCTGGATAGCGGATGCGGCCACGCCAGTTCTGTCCCCAGTAAAAGATGCCCTGCCTCAGCCTGGTCGGCTTCCACTTCGATTCAGCAACGGTAGGACTATCCGCTGAAAGCCAAGAAGCAATCTCGTTAGTGTTTGGCACCACCGCGGAGATAAATAGTATCTGCAATCCTTTTCCAGAGAAGCCACGTTTCAACCGTTCCAACAAAATCTCTAGCCTCAGTCCTCGTGCGTCATTATCCAAGAGGTGACCTTCATCTACCACGACGAGTTTTACTGTGTCAAATAAATCTCGATTCTGCCGGAGCAAATAGTCAAGCTTCTCGGGCGTAATGACCAACACATCGCACTTGTCCGCAAGAATATCCTCAAACTCAATGCTCTCATAGCTCCCAAATACTGAAGTCACTCTGTAGCCAACCTTGGTAAGGTAATCTCCCAATGATTTCTCAACCTGAGCCGCAAGGGATTTGAAGGGCGCGATATATATGCACTTGATTGGATTCTGGTTTGTGGCTAGCGTGTGTGCGATTTTGATTTCCGCAATTCTTGTTTTTCCAGCGCTTGTAGGCATTTGCAGGACAATGGCGCTTGTACCACTCAACAGTTTCGGCATCGCCTCAATTTGTGAACGCCATAACTCATAGATAGGAGATTGATCCGCTGTAAGTACTTGCACGTATCTGCGCAGAATGGGGTTCTCACGGAATCGGTAGAGATCTCCCAATTGGTACCATAGACTGGAATAATGCATTTGTCGTATAAGCAAAGAAATCAAATGAGTCAGCACAAAGTTGTCAGGGTCTCGAAGCGAGTTAAAAATGTCCAACGAGCTTTGAATCTTCCTTTTCGCGACATCATAGTATTCATCTCGACCAGACTTGAGGTACCTTCCAAAGCTCTCGATGGCTTCTAATGTAATCGTGTGGGCGACGTCTTCCAAAGCAGAACGCCAATCAGGTTCTTTCGAACTAAGCTTGAACTCAGCGGCAGTCTCAATGCCATTCTTTATTGCTCCCAGATCATGCAATTCCACTTCTAGTCTCGATAGGTCACGTAACAATAGACGGAAGACAGCATTGAGGACGCGGGAATGTGGAGCTGTTTCGAAGTCAAAGCGACCTAGAACCTTTCGAGCTAATACCATCGCATTCGCTTGAAATTCACCCAAGGAGAAATCAACGGCGCTGTGAAAGTACAGATCGAGGATGACTTGAACACTCGCGACTTGCGACTCGGCCAATTGCTCGAAAAGCTTGGCTGCAACCTCGAATGCCTCTTTCGCTCGATCTTGGAATTGAGAGCTCGTCTCATCTCCAATCCCAAGCCTGATGGCAGATTGCTCGATGCCGAAAGCGACCGAGATAAGGTCGTCAGCATGCTCAGTAGACCCAAGTTCAAAATGATCTTCTATCTGTGCGAGTAAACTGTCACCAGATAGCAGTCGCCGAGCTTCAATGAAACCAGTGGAGGCTAGAATCGCCTGATATTGCCCGGTTGTTACATCCAGGTAATTTTGGTCAACCAACTTGTGCCTCTATGTTCGCAGGTTCTGCATAAGCGATCGCGACAGCGTCTTGCATGTTTGGGATCAGTAGAATACAAAGCGTTACCTTATCCGGATTGGCATTCGTTAGTTTTACCTCTGCAAGAGGAGTTTCGTCCCATGTTCGCTTATCGCGGACAAGCATAGGGAAAAAAGTCTCGATATAGTGGGGGTTTGTATAACAGTCAAGAAAACGATATATGCGCTTCTCGAGTTCGTATTGCTGCTGCTCGAAAAGCCTTTCGCTAACAAATCGAACTGCATTCCGCATCTTCTGTTTAGCAGTTGGTTGGCCATCCCTGACAAGTTGATCAATTTCTTCGAAGACCTTGGTTACGCCGTAGGTCTTTTGGTGAGAGGTTTTGACCTCTGCAAATATAACTGTATCGCGGCTGGGATCGTCCTTACAGAAACGGAAAGCGATAATATCAATTCCGAAGGCCGCTTTCTCCCAATTTGTCTTATAACGAATCTTGACAACAGGTATGGTCAATCCGAAAACGTCATGTAACAACAAGTGTCCGACAACTTCGCCATAGTCTCCAATCCGAACTGAGAATGGATCGTCTGCTGACGGATACTTCTCTTTGAATAGTTTGGCAACACCAGTAAATCCTTCACGGTCAAGAACCTGAGCCAAGTACTTTGGGTCGACATATGCTCCTTGGACTGCCTGAGCTGCATAGGAATGATAACTTGGAAGAAAACGATCTTCAATTTCCAGACTATATTTCAAACATTTTATTGTTGGATCTCGTTGCGGGTGCACCGATTCCGGAGTTAGGAAGTCTGTGAGTCCAGTTGTTTGGGAGTCTGGCATATGGCATCAAGCCTTGGAAATCCGGGATGACCCAGCTTCAATAGCGCCAGCTAAGACAAAACGCATCTCGTCACTCGTCAGTGTCTATTGGATTCCAAACGGTTCGCAAGGATTTTGTTCACCTTGATTTACTCCTCCACATCCAAATCCAGCGACAACTGCTGTGCAGATTCCTTCATGGCCTTAACCGCGGGGTCATCCTCGCTCATAGGTTGATCGGCAGTGGGCTCCAACTCGAATTGAATTCCCAGGCGCAAATGTTTCAAGTGCATGCGCGCGGCAGGCGAAACGAAACTGCGAAACAGGTCTGCCCAGCTCTCAGGCGGCACCGCTCCGCTGATGACGATCTTTTTGATGACCTTGCCTGCCTTCGCGGCTGGTTGTGTCTGACCAAATACCAATGGAGTCGCCGTTCCATCTTTACCATCGGCACCAGGAGTCGGCGTGGGTGTTTTCTCACCTCCAGCGGTTGGCTGAACTGGCGCAACTGCTTCTTCGGTGAAGGGCGGAATGATCCAGATGCCTTCTTCGGCAGGGTCGAGAGGGATTGCCTCGCCGCACCAACGCTTTTGCAGGCTGTCCACGCGCAAGCCGCGCCCGATGCCAATGAGTCGATCCTTGCACGCGCCGGACAATCCTTGGGTGACCGCGTCACGCGAGGCGATCATGGGCTTGTCGGTGTAGCGCAAGAATGCTTCGATGGCATCTGAAAGGCGAATGCCGCCCTCGATGGGAATCAGCCCTGCCTTTTGCAGCGTGACGCTGCCAATCTTCTTGAGAATCCATTCCTCTTCATCGACCAGTTGCTTCCAGACCAGGTTGAGGTGCTCAGTGTAATCTTTTTTCGCATCGGTTACCGGGACGATGTTCAGAGTTTGTCCCTCCACGCGGGCGACGTTCGTGTACGCGCTACCCAGCGTCTCAAGCACACTCGTCCTCGCCGCCTTGAGCCGTCCTGCGAGGTCCTCGACTTGATCGGGGTCCAGTTGGCTCTTGTAATCGCGCTGCACCGCTTCGAGCGCGGCTTCTTCGCGGAGCGCCTGACGCAGTCGATTCAACCCCCATTGGGAAGGGAGCAGGAACAGCAAGGTATTGCGGAAATTTCGCTGCTTCCCGCCGCACTTTTCAGAGAGGTTCAAAATCTTGCGCTCGATGGCTTCTTTGCCTCCTCCATCGAATATGACGAAAGGCGGCGGCAGAACGAGCAAGGTGAGCGATTTCTGTTCCGGTAAATCGGTCTCGGGATTGACGAGTACTCGCCAGGTTGCGGCGCCGGCTTTGGATGCGCTGACTTGTTGTTCAACCTTGGTGACTATCTCGTCGTCGAAATCGTCAGCCTGCAGCGGCTGGCGGTACTGCACGATCAATTTATTGAGTGTCGGCTTGGTGCCGAACCAATAGCGTTTGCCCAGGTTCCCGGCGTTCGCTGTGTGCAGGAAAAAGCCCCGCTCTTCCAGAGAGAGCAATGCGCCATCGGTATAATTCCAATTGAGCGAAGGGCGCGAGCATATGAGCTTGAGGTCTTTGCTGCTATAACCGGCCCGTTCCGCCTGCGCGCCGAACGAGCCGAGCAATATCGCGGCCGCAAGCCCTTGGGCGATCTTTTCGCGCGCATAATCTTCGCCGCGTTCCTCGTCCAGGCTCGCGGCATTCGCCTTGCTCCCCACGACGTCTGCCGCGACTACGGTCTCGTACGTTGCGCCCCACAGACGAGTCAGGCTTGCCTGCATCGCGTCGATCGTCCAGCGGATGTGGCACGGTTGGATCAATGGTTGCGACTGCGTGTTATTGTCGCGTTTCTGCCACAGATCGCCGACGATGCTTGCAAGGAGACGCAGCACCCCGCGCGTGCGCTGAAAATCGGGGTGCCCGCCCCAGCGCAAGTACAGACCGTCGATCAACTCGGGGTGAAACGGGTACGCGCTGACGAGCCGTTCCTTGTAGCTCGCCTTGGTCGCATCGCTCGGCAGTTCCTTTTCATGCTGGCGATACAAGGTCATATACGCCGACGCGACCTTGGCGTGCTCAGCGGGATCACCTAGGTCTTCAAACAGACGGCGTCTGACAACTTCATAGATTTCATCGTTGGCCACGGGCTTGACATCTGCTCCCATCCGCCCGAAGCGCTTTTCGAGTCCTTGCAGAATCTCCTGTCCTTTTTCCGAACCTGCGACCTCCATGTGGCTCGCCGGCAAAGTCGCGACAACCGCCGCGCCCTTGACCTGGTTGACCGCCTCGCTCAATTGCTGGATGAATGAAATTGTCTGGTCGCTCAGCGTCGTTTTGCCGACATTGACCGCGGCTGCGCCGACGCAATAGTCGGCAATTTCGTCGAGCAGGATGAGGCATGGTGACGCGGCCTGGAGAATGTCCACGAACAGACCTTGCGGCACTGTGCGGCTCTGGTCGTTCTCGGCGATCCTGGCATACAATTCCTTGCCGCCAAGCTGCAGCGCAAGTTCGCCCCAAAGCGTATGGGTGTGAACGCCTTCTTTCGTTTTGCGTCCCTGGGTGGCGTCGCACGTCTGGTGAGTGAACACGGCGACGTTGCACGTCTTCTTGGGCAATTGAGCGCCGAGGGCATCGCGCAGGTCTTTGCATGCTGGCGATTTGCGAATGATATCCGCGTGTTTGGCGAGATGCCAGAGAGCGATAAGGATGTGCGTCTTGCCACCGCCAAACGATGTTTGCAGACTGATGATGTGGTCGCCGCTGTCGCTTGTGCCTGACAGGCTGCGGCTCACCTTGGACAGCACGTTCTTCAAGCCGCCGGTGAGGTAGGTCTTTTGGAAGAAGGCTTCGGGGTCGAGATAGACCTCCGGTGCGGTTCCTTGCGCCACCGCCCACAGATTTGCGGCAAAGACCGCCTCGGCGAGTTGTCCCTTGCGGATATCTTCGTGGGGTGTAGCGATGGCATACCAGGGTTTAAGATCGGCCATAATTTTTCCTCTAATCCTTCGATCGGTATTCTCTTTAGTTCGATGCCGCGCTTAACACTCTCAGGGACCGTCTAACTTGGTCAGCAATCGGGTTATCGGTAGCGTCAAAGATCTCCAATGCGGCTTCCAGCGATTCTCGCGCCTTGTCTTTGTCTCCTAACCTAGTCTGAGCCAATCCGATATTGAGAAGATTATTGCCTTCACCTCGTTTGTCGCCAAGCTCGCGTTCCATTACCAGCGCCAGCTTAAAATAGTCAATCGCTTCTGCCACCTGACCAAGTGACAAACAGGCTAGACCAATGTCGCTCAAGTCCAGTGCTTGACCTCGTTTGTCAATGATTTCTTGTCGAATACAAAGTGCGAGACGATGGTATTCAATTGATTTGTGCGCATCACCTGAGTCCAGGCATACGCGCCCCAGGCCTCCGAGCCGATGCGCCTCAGCTCGTCTGTCTCCAATCTCGCGTGCAATCGATAAGGCTTTTTCGTAACAATCCTTCGCCTTTTGGAGCTCGGCAAGTTCGTAATATGCGAGCCCAAGATTGCTGAGATTCGCGCCGATGCGTCGTTTATCGCCAATTCGGTAAGAAATTCCAAGTGATTGTTCGTAATACTCGATGGCATTGCTGTATTCGCCGAGATCTGCGTAGGCAAGTCCGAGATTGCCGAGATCATTCCCTTGGCCCGTTATGTCGCCAATCGCTCGCCGAATCGCCAGCGCCAGTTCGTAGTACTTGACGGCTTCTAGCAATTGACCCAGACGATGATTGGCAGCGCCCAACCCCGCGAGGTCATTCGCTTCGCCTCGACGCTCGCCAATCTCGCGGTCCAGCTCGAGAGCGATACCAAAATATTGACTGGCCTCTTTTTCCATTCCCAAATCCAAGTACCCACGCCCGAGAATACCAAGGTCAACAGCTTCGCCGCGCCTGTCTCCCACTGCGCGGTCGATACTCAATGCCTGATCACAATACGCAATTGCCTTCTTCGCCTCACCTACATCGAGGCATACCCGCGCAAGTTTGCTCAAATGTGCAGCTTGCGCCGGTTTGTGATCCAGAATCTTTGCGGCTGCATATGCTTGCTGTAGCCAGTCTATTTGATCGTCTGTTCCCAGGTAACTTATCTGATCTCTCTCATCCCTTCGCAATTGGGTCACGTAAGCCGCCGCATCAGCGTATTGGCTACATAGTAACGCAGCATCCATATCTTCGTTCATCCTACCCGCGCACCATGCTTGACCAGCCCGAATGTTTGGGAACTCGGACTCGAACAATTCTAATCCCTTCAAAATATTCTCGTCCCCGAGCATATACAATTCATCTGCCGCGCGGGCAACTTGCAAATAAAACTGGGCATGTAGCTTTTCTGTGGTTGCGCGTTCTTCCGAGGTCCATTGCCATGGCTTCTGCAAAGATGTTTTCACCCTACTGCCTTATAGGTCGTCCAGCCACTTTCTAACAATCTTTGCGTTCGGGTCTTCAATCTCTTCAAGAATACTCAACGCCGCTTGCAGCACGTCGCGTGCCTTAGTCATCTCCGTTAGTTGTTTGTAAGCCTCTCCCATACTCCCAAGGGTATTCCCTTCAGTGCGCCTGTCGTTGATTTCGCGCGCAATCATCAGAGCCCGCTCGAAAAACTCCATCGCCTTCCGCACTTCGCCCAAATTCCGGTATGCATTCCCGAGATTGCCTAAACATATCCCTTCTCCGCGTCGGTCTCCAACCTCGCGCACAATCGGCAGTGCCTGCTGGTAGTACTCAATCGCTTTCTGCTCATCGCCCAAGTTCTTGTACGCAATACCCAGGTTGCCAAGCCGGTTCGCTTCTCCGCGCCTATCGCCGATCTCGCGCGCAATCGTCAATGCCTTCTCGTAGTAATCAATCGCCTGCCGCACATTGCCAAGTTTGGCATACGCAATTGCGAGATTGCCAAGGTGAACGCCTTCGTTTCGTTTATCCTTAATCTCTCGAGCAATTACTAATGCTTTTTCATAATAACCAATTGCTTCTCTGACATCCCCAAGATTGCTATAAGCCATTCCTACCCGGGCAATGTTGTTCCCCTCCGCCTTCTTATCGCCGATCAAGGCGGCCGCGTTTGCGGCCTGTTCAGACCATCGAATCTGCTCGCGAGCACTTACCCGCAAGTTTCGAATGTATTCGGTCGCATCAGGAAACTTGCTGCACAGGACCGCCACGTCATGGTTCTTGTTGGAGTTTTCCGCCGTCCACATCTGCCCCACACGTATCTGCGCAAGTTCGTCATCGAAAATCCTTAGGCCCTCCAAAACATGTTCGCCACCTTGTACATACAGGTCTCTCGCTGACTGTGCAGTTTGTAGAAAAAATTCCGCGTGGCGTTTTTCCGCTTGGGCGCGTTCCTCTTTCGTCCACTGCCACGGCTTTTGTGAGGATGTAGCCATCAGATTACTTCGAGCAATCCGTTCGCTTATACCTTCATGTGTAAATACACCGCGAAGAATTTTCCTGCCCTGTAGAAGCTTTCTGCTGCCTCCATGTATAATGTTACGAATTCATAACTCCTGCAGCCACTTGTTCAATTCCTCAGCCTTGGGGTCGTTGATGGCTTGATATATCCGGAATGCCGCCTGCCAGGACTCGCGTGCCTTTGAACTGTTCCCCGACTGCTTGTAGACGAGCCCCAAATCTGCCAGGTCATTGCCTTCACCAAGTTTATGCCCAATTTGGCGTCGCATTGAGAGTGCTTGGTCCAAGCACTGAATAGCCTGCCCCGTTTCTCCTAATATTCGGTATGAGTTTCCAAGGTTGGCAAGGTGATTGGCTTCGCTGTACTTGTCGCCAAGCTCGCGCGCGATCACGACGGCTTCTTTGTAGTACGCAACCGCCGTCTGTACCTCCCCTATCCTCCGGTAAGGAATGCCAAGGTTGCCGAGAATTATCCCTTCCAAGCGCCGGTTTCCCGACTCTCTGACGATCACAAGAGCCTTCTCGTAATAATCGATGGCCACGCGGACTTGACCTAAGTCGAGGTATGCGCTCCCCAGGTTCCCGAGAGTGCTTGCTTCACCCAGTTGATCTTTAATCTCATGTCGGATCGCGAGCGCCTCCTCGTAATAACCGATGGCCTTGTGCATCTCGCCCATGTCCGCATAAACATTGCCGATGTTCGCCAGATGAGTCCCTTCATTACGTCGATCTCCGATGTCGTGCGAGATGGTGAGAGCCCGCTCGTGGTAACTCAATGCCGCGTTGATCTCTCCGAGTTGCCTATTCAATATGCCCAAGTTACCAAGATGACTAGCCTCATTTCGATTGTCGCCAATCTTGTGCGCGGCTGTTGCCGCTTGCTCCAACCACACTATGTGCTCGCGTGCGCCGAGGCGCAATCGCATTACATCTGATTTCGCGAGGGCCAACGGATACTTATCACAGATTCGCGCTGCATGAACATCCCTCTCGGAGTTCTCAGCCGACCACAACTGTCCCGTGCGGATATTCGTGAGTTCGCCGTCGAACAATGCCAGCCCTTTGGATACATGTTCGTCGCCTTGCAAATATAATTCATCTGATGCACGCGCAATATGCAGATAAAACTCAGCGTGTGCTTTTTCCGCTTCAGCTTGCTCCCTTGTCGTCCATTCCCACTGTTTAGGCGTAATCATAGGATTTATCTAAAGTCAAGACGATAAAGAGAATTTTGATCTACTTTCTGCTTCTGCCATTCCGAGCGCAGCAGTCACAAATCTGCAAGACGCTTTCGTACTTCTGCCGCTCTTTGGTCTTCAATTTCTTCAAAAATCACCAATGCCGTTTGCCAAACCTCGCGCGCCATCTTCTTCTCTCCTACCTGCATTAAAGCAATTCCCATATTCGTGAGCCAGTTTCCCTCATTACGTATATCGCCAATCGCGCGCGCGATTGTCAATGCCTCCTCGTAATACTCGGCTGCTTTGCGCATATCGCCTAATGTATGGTATGCTGCTCCGAGATTGCCAAGTATTGTTGCTTCTGCGTGCTTATCTCCTGTTTCGCGTTGGAGCGTTAACGCGTGCTTGTAATATTCTACCGCATTTCGCACTTGTCCAAGATCAGCATGTGCCAATCCGAGATTGCCGAGAACGGTCCCTTCCCCACGTCTATCTCCAATCTCTTTCGCAATCGCCAATGCCCGCTCGTAATACTCCATTGCCTTACTCACATTGCCTAAAGTAGCATACGCCAGGCCAAGATTGCCGAGAACATTCCCTTCGCCCCGTTTGTCACCAATCTCACGTTTTATCTCAAGACACCCATCAAAATATTCTACCGCCTTGCCCACATTGCCGAGATGAGCGTAAATAATCCCGAGATTGCCGAGAGTGTTTCCTTCGCCTCGTTTGTCGCCAATCTCAAGTTTTATCTTCAAAGATTGCTCAAAACATTCTATTGCTTTCCGGATGTCGCCAAGGTTTGCATACGCGTTCCCAAGGTTGCCGAGTTTATGCCCTTGTCCGCGTTTGTCGCCAATTTCTTGCTGAATTAGCAACCCCTGCTTGTAATAATCAATCGCCCTCTGCGCGTCTCCAAGATCGTCATATGCACTCCCAAGATTGCCAAGTTGGTTTCCTTGCCCGCGTTTGTCACCTATTGCATACTGAATCGCCAATGCGTGCTCGTAATAATCAATCGCCTTCCGCGCGTCTCCAAGATCGCGATACGCACTCCCAAGATTGCCTAAAACATTGCCTTCATTGTATTTGTCACCCACCTCTTTTGCCCGTGCTAAAACTCTAACGTAACAGTCTATCGCCTTCCGTGCGTAGCCCAAATCACGGTACACCTCGCCAATGTTACCTAGATGCATAAATTCATGCTGTTCATCTCCTAACTTTCGTGCCGCATCAATTGCTGGCTCTAACCAGCGGAGCTGTTCACTTGGACTCAAGCGTAACGGCATAACATGCAGCGCCGCCTCAGGATAGGTATTGCAAAGCCGCGCCGCCTCGTCATTTTTACCCACATTCGCCACCACCCACGCCTGTCCCGTGCGGATGTTCGTCAGTTCGCCGTCGAACAATTCCAAACCTTTCAATACACTTTCGCCGCCTTGCAAATACAATCCATCGGCTGTCCGCGCAACAAGGGCGAAAAATTCAGCATGCAGCTTCTCGGCTTGACCGCGTTCTCCCTCTGTCCATTGCCATGGCTTTGGGGAATTCGTGTTGACCATATTATTTCCAGAGCGCCCGGAGCAGATAGAACGCTGTGACTAGAGCTTGACGATTTTCCTGATCTGTATTTCGACTCCGTTCCGAGTTTATGAATTTTCCAACCACTCTCGCACCATCTCGGCATTGGGGTCTTCAATCGCTTGGTAAATTCGTGCTGCCTCCTGCCAGAACTGGCGCGCCCTTTCATTATCTCCGAGTTGTTTATGAGCCAAGCCCAGATTGGCAAGCTGATTTCCTTCCACGCGCCTTTGTCCTATATCTCGGGCAATCGCCAACGCCTGCTCGAAATATCGTATTGCTTTCAAGGTCTCGCCCAACGTCCCGTAGGCGCTCCCGAGATTTCCGAGTTCATTCCCTTCGCCGCTTCGGTCGTGAGTTTCTCGTGCAATCGCCAAGGATTGTTCGTAATACCCGATGGCTTTTGGAATCTCGCCTAGGTCCGCATAGGCAATCCCAAGATTCCCGAGCTGGCTTCCCGCCGTTTGGGTATCGCTGATTTCGCGTGCCACGGCTAAGGCCTGCTCGTAATGCCCGATCGCCTTCCTGACGTCTCCAAGCTTAGCATACGCCAACCCGAGATTGCCCAGGTCCACCCCCTCGCTACGTTTGTCCGTGATCTGGCGATCAATTATCAACGCTTGCTCGTGAAATTCTATTGCCTTCTTCACATCGCCAAGGTTGCGGTAGGCAAGACCCAGATTCCCGAGTTGATTCCCTTCTGCGCGTATTTCGCCGATTTCGCGTGCTGCCGCCAATGCCTGCTCGTAATAGGAGATAGCCATTCGGATCTCGCCTAAAGAAAAATACGCGCCGCCGACATTGCCGAGATCGGTGACTTGTCCGCGCCGATTGCCGATTTCGCGTTCAATTACCAATGCCCGTTCATAGAAGACGATCGCCTCGCGTGCCTGACCCAAAGCATAATACGCCGCCCCAAGATTGCCGAGGTCGGCCCCTTCGCCGCGTCGATCGCCGATCTCGTAGTCGATCGCCAGCGCCCGCTTGTAGTATTCGATTGCCTTATCTACCTCACCGAGGTTACGATAGGCAAGCCCAAGATTGCCTAGATGGTTTCCCTCCGCCAGTCTATCTTCCAACTTCTGCGCCGCGATGCTCGCGTATTCCAGCCAACGTATTTGTTCACGGATATCCAACCGCAAATTCGAAACATACGCTGCAGCGTCGGGATATTCGCAACACAGCCGCGCCGCGTCCTTGTCCGTCTCAGTGTTTGCCGCTGCCCATCCCTGACCCGCGCGAATATTTTTCAATTCGCTGTCGAACAATACCACCGCTGCCGAGACGTTCGCATTTCCTTGCTCATATAGTCTTCGCGTCTCTAATGCGATGCCAAAATAATATTCGGCGTGTGCTTTTTCTGCATTCGTTTTTTCTTCTGGTGTCCATTGCCATGATTTGGACATAGGCTTGCGGTTAAACTGAAATCTAATCTCCGATTTTGTTCCTTCGGAATTCAACATTCACAACTCTTCCAGCCACTTTCTCACCTGCTCCGCGCTCGGATCTTCAATCGTAGCATAAATCCGCAATGCTTCCTGCCACGAGGAGCGCGCTTGGAGCTTGTCTCCAAGTTGCTTGTATGCCAAACCCAAACCCGCGATACTATTAGCTTCGCCTTGCCGATTTCGAATCCCGCGCTTTATCTTCAACGACTGTTCGTAATAATCAATTGCCTTCCGCACTTCGCCCAGTTGAAGGTGCACATTTCCGAGATTGCCGAGATCGTCACCTTCGCCGCGTATATCACCAGTCTCGCGCCGAACTGCCAACGCCTTCTTGAAATACTCAATGGCTTTGCGTATTTCGCCCAAGGTTCCATACGCACTTCCAAGATTGCCGAGAGTATTTCCTTCGCCACGTTTATCGCCAATCTCACGTTTTACCACTAAAGATTGTTTGTAATACTCAATCGCCTTGTGCACTTCGCCAAGTTGGAAATATTCCGCCCCAAGATTACCGAGATCATTCCCTTCACTATGTCTATCGCCAATCTCCTTGTGAATCGCCAATACCTGCTCGTGGTACGCAATTGCTACACGCACTTCGCCTAAATCGGCATATGCATTTCCAAGATTGCCAAGATGAATACTCTGTGCTTGTTTATCTCCCAAGATGCGAGCCGCTGTTCTTCCTTGCTCGAACCACCGAATTTGATCACGCGCACTGATACGCAATCGTATCACATATGCCACCGATTCTGAATAATCACTCGAAAGTCGGGCCACCTCATCATCTTGTTCAGCCTTCATCGCTGCCCATACTTGACTGGTACGAATATGTGCGAGTTCGGCGTCAAACAACGCCAAGCCCATTGCTACATTTTTCCCGCCTCGCAAATACAATTCATCTGAAGCACGCGCGATTCGTAGATAAAACTCGGCGTGTGCTTTTCCTGCTCGTGCTTGTTCCTCCGGTGTCCATTCCCACGGTTTGGACATTGTAATTTCTCCGAGTTGGACTAGCGGCGGCATCACCGTCCCCGCGCAAAATCACGCAGGAGATCATGCAGGCGAAATCTCCCTTCACCATATTCGACCAAACTCTCTTTGACCAGATCGCCTAACGAGTTTTCGGCTTGATCAGGGTCCACCTTCCATACATATGCTGCCGCATTCAAATCGAACGGTGCGGGGAACACTGCCAGAAAGCGCCAGCGCCTTTGGGTCTCGGGATCAAGGCGGTCATACGTTAGTGCGAATGTAGCTTCGACATCTAACTCTTCGTCACCATATTCCTTGAGCAACTCGATGCGCCGCTCCTTTAACTTCTCGATATAACGCGCCGTGCTTTCGTTTGGTCGCGTCGCCAAGTGACTCCCGGCAATTCGCAACGCGAGCGGCAGTCGTCCACATAGTTCTGTTAATTCCATCGCTTCTTGCTCGGTCAATCGCGCACACAACTTTTCCAATAATTCGCGCGCGTCCCTTTCTTCCAACACGTCCAAACGGATGAGTAACAGCCCTTGCTCAACAAACTGGCGCCGCGAAGTGATGATAAACGCGCAGTCGGCTTTGAGTAGTTCGCGCACTTGCATTGCATCTTTGGCATTGTCCAGCACAATGAGCGCGCGTTTTCCGTGCAAGACTGCACGATACATCTGCGCGATCTCAGCGTCCGTTGCTTTGTGCAAATCATCAGTTGGATTGAAAGCAAGAATCACCTGTCGCATCGCATCGGACGGCGCAAGTGGTTTATCGTCCATCCCTAGCAAATCAATCCACATGGTGGCATCAGGGAAATTGCTTGCAACCATTTGTGCGACGTAGCTTGCAAGTGTGCTCTTGCCTACACCGCCCATCCCAGTTAACCCGCTGATTGAAGCGCGTTTACCATCAGTCAACAGTTTGACCAGTTCATCAATCTCTTTGATTCGCCCTGTGAAATCACGTGGTGGCGCTGGAATCGAATGTAAAGCTTTGATTGTCGGCACCTCTGCTGTGAGGCGCACGCCTTCTTGAGCAGAGCGTTTCTTCTCAAGTTCGACCAGTTCGCGAACTCCTTCCGCAGTTTGTCTAGAATACTCTTCGATTCCCAAAGTTGCCAGCGTACTCAATTTGTCGCGAATTTCAGGAGAGAGGTTGATTAGTTCTTCTTTCAGAATCTTAATGTATCGCGTTACCCCATCCTTTACCTGTACATTTGGCAAGCTGGGGTAATCCGTAGCGAGACGCGTAGCCAAAATCTTTGCGAGCGCGGCATCTTCATTCGGATGCAAATAGAAATCTTTGACAGCCCGATCAATTGAATCCAAGTTTGCAAGCGGCAATTCCAAAACTGCTTCGCGCACATTGGCATCGTCGCCATCAGCCGTGAAATGCTGCTCAGTTCGGCCCAACGCTTCGGCTACTTGATCAAGTTCTTCCTTGTCGAATAATGGCCTTTTGATTTCTTGGATCGCGCCCGTGCCGATTACAGGCTCAACGAGATGTTCAAGAATCGTTGCGCCTAGTTTTCCAAGGTTGGGCAAACGGTGTGGGGAACTATCAATAGCCGGCATTCAATACCTCCTCTTCATTCCTCTATTGAGGTTGTGAAATATTATATGCGTTGCCCGTACGCTTCAATCCGCGTGACGAAAGTAATGAAGATGCCTATCACCAGCCTACAACAACCGCTCCTGCACGTCCTTCCGCTTCGCTTCCGTCTTGAACGTCTCGCGCTCGCCCAGTAGCGCGCTCACCAGCTTCCAGTCTTCCGTATCGTGCGGCAGAACCTCGAACAGCGCCTGAGCGAGCTTCCAGAACCGCGCGTCGTCCAGCAGTTGGCGTTGCCACAGAAATGAAACGAGTTCACCGCGCTTTTCCTGTTTCCACACCCGCATCGCGTGATGCAGTTGGTCGATCAGCAGCGCGGCGGGATCATCGCCCAGGTTGCGGCGCGTGGTGCGATCTTCCAGCAACGCAAGCCGCACGGTCGAGCCGTCCACGACGAACAAGCCGCGATTGTTTGCCACATCCATTGCACTTTCCGCTCCGCCGCCGACCTGCACGACGAGCCGCGCGTCATCCCACGCCTGCTCGCCGACGCCGTAGAGGTTTGCCCAAACGAAATAGAGGCGAGAGAGATTGTCGCCTTCAAATACGCCCGCGATGGCCTTGAGCGCTGACTCGCGGACGAGCGCAAGCAGTTCTGGGACACCGACGAGCGTGCCATCCGCGCGCTCCACGCGTTCATACCGACCAAAGACGCCAACGGCGGGACCGTAGCACGCGACGATCAAATCCGCGCCGCGCAAGCCGTACTCAAAGAAACGATGGACACTCTGGGCAACGACGTCATCAATTTGCCGACGCACTGCTCTGAACGCCGCCGCAGAGCCAACTTCACGTGGACGGCAAACGACGGTGATGGACGAGGCAAGCGCAGAGATGCTTTTCTTCAACGCGGAAGTAAGCTCAGTTTCAATGGGATAGGTTGCACTAACATTCAGTCCTGCTTTGAACAAGGCATTTATGAGAGCGGTCCATGCTTCGGAAGATTGGTGGGCAAACATTACAGAAACCACACTATCACTTTTACATTTCATTTTTGCATTTTCAAAACAGGCTGCCAGTTTTGATGAAAAATGTTCCCTTGCTACTTCAGCGCTACCTCCATGGCGATGTTTTAACGCGGTAGCTTCCTCTTTCTTCGGAGAGAGTGGTGTTGCAAAAGCATTTTGGAAATAATCTCCAATGGATCTTTTCAACCAAACATAGAAAAAATCTGAGAGATCTGCATATGCGATCGCATCGAAATATGGGGGATCTGTAACCACAACATCAACTGCCTGGTCATCAAGAGACAGATGTGCAGCATCACCAAGCAACACAATCGCAGGCTGTAAACCAGATTTCGTTTTATCGGATTCGTGATTAATAAAACGTTTAGTCCACCCCAGTAGACTAATTGCACCTGCGGTCAAATCACCGAAGACATTTACTTCTGGGTAATCCCATGTCATCGGGACAGCTTGCCGACCAAAAGGACTCTGGAATTTCTCCCCTTTTGTGTCCCAAATCCCAATCGTAGTACATCTTGTTGCAATCTTGCTAACCCATAAAGCTAAATACAATGCAATTGCTTCCAGATATTCTTGATCAATGTCAAGTTTTCTTGCTTCCGTAAGGGATTGTCGCAAGCATTTGCTAAATATTTGCATTGCAACTAGTTGCCGCGAATTGAAAAGTGACCCCCACGTTTTCATGCCATAGAGGTAAGTAGTCATATCTCCACGATTTGCAACTCGTTCATCTCCGCCTGATACTTCCGGTCGAATTAATTCGCTTGGTCGTTCAACCTCTTTTGCTAAGCGATGTGCTTGGTCAATTGCTGCCTCGTCAGGCGGTTCTACAGGACGGTAGTCTTTGCCTTGAGATGTATCAGTAATCACCGCGACCATTCGTTCTCCCAACTTGCCTTCCATACCTGCGCGTCGCAAATCCTCAACGGGCGTTGTTTGCTGGCAAATCGGACAGCGCACGCTCCCACGTCCTTTTTCAATCATTGTGCCAATAGTCTCTTTGATGTCGCGATTCTTGGCAATGCCGAAGACTAATTCCTTGCCTTTATGCTTTATCGTCAGGGCAACACGTTTTCCAGCCTTGTTGCACACTAGCAAACTGCGGAGCAATGGAATCTCGGCACGACATGTTGGATTGGAACATGGCGCGGTGCGTGCCCAAAAGTACCCCACAACAGGCTTGCCATCTTTGCCCGCAGGATACAAATGCCCGATCTCTCTTCGTGCGCGCTCCAAAATCCACTTTGCCCAATACTCCACATCGTAAGCCAGCACATTTGGGACATCACCTTCCTTTTGATAAGTCTCTCCGAGTTCTGCCATCTTGTGTTGCGACTCGGCGCGTTTTTTATCTTTTGCCGATGAATCAGAATTACTCGATGACAGACGCTTGCCTGACTTGCCGTATTTTTGCGGAAACTCGCAAGTCGCGCGCAGGATGAGATACGCGACTGGGTTGTAATCGTTCGCGATGGCTTGCGAACCCAAGCGCGTTGCTTCCAATGGAATTGCACCGCCTCCCGCAAATGGATCGAGCATCACAGGTGTCTTGCCGCCATTCGCAACGCGGATGAGTTCGCGTGCATTCCGCAAAATCTCTTGTCCCTGCTCATTCTCAGGATCGCTCGTTTCCCACTTGACCAGACATCGGTCGTCCAGCATTCCTGATGGACCTGGCTCCTTGACCCTGGTATCGCCCTTGCGGCTTGCGCCCGTGTCGAATGCAATTTGCATTGGCGACCATTTGGCGATGAACGTGAGCAACCGATTGCGCGGCGTGTCGGGAATATTCTTGTAAGGTTGATACGGGTCTTTGTCGGTGACTTGTCGTTTGCCATCATAGTACGATTGCAAAATCTTCGGCACGTTTGTCTTCAACAGCCGATTGACTGCGTCGCGAAATTCGGCGGGACATTCGGGATGGTCGGGATCGGGCACGAGCGAGGCAAACACGACCGCGCGCGATGCAGAGAGCGGTCGGCGCGCCCACCACAAATGCAGCGTCGAAATATGTCCATGCCGCAGAGACTTGTCGCGCACGCTCTCAGCGGAGATTTCGCGGATGGGAAGCGCGACCTCAATCAGACGGGGGCAGGTCATTAATCTCAATACCTTTCGATATCCAATTCTCTTCGCCGACCAAATACTGCACGGCGCGGAACAAGTTCTCGGCTTCCAACTGGGGGATCGGGTCTTGGATGATTCGCAAGTGTGGTTTGTCGCTTCTGCAAAATGTGACGACATAGAGAAACGCGCGCTCGCCCAACTGACGCAGCTTGTCCACTTCAGGCGCGGTCATAATAATGTCGCCCGTTTGCGCGCGCCCCTTCACTTCGATGAATCGAATGTAATCGGGCGATGTTCGGGCATCGAACGGCGCTGACGAGCGAATATCATAGTGCTCGCCGTCCTTCGAAACATCTTTCGGCGTCCAACCACGGGCGCGTTCATAGCGTATCACCACGTCCATCGCAATACGTTCCACCTCGTCGTCGCGCCGCATCGCCACACCCTTTTCTGGCGCCTGATCCTCGCTCTCGATGGTTGCCACGGGCGCAGGAATTGCCATCGCCGAAGTGATGACCTCGGGCAGGTCTGCATTCAGCCGCATCATCAATTCGAGCTCCGCGAGACGCAATACTTTGCGTTCCTTGAGCTGCTTGATGCGTTGCTCCAATTCCTTTCGCGCTTCAGTATCGTCGTCGCCCACCATTTCCAACTGCTGATACTCGACGAGCTTGTCCTGTAGTTCCATAATCAGATCGGTGAACGACGTGTTCAAGTAATGCCGCCGCAAATCACATTCGTTTTGCCTCAGCTCGCGGACCTGCGCCAATTGAGCTTCGGTCAGCGTTTCGTAGGTCCAACCTTGTATGTCATTCACCGAACGTACCGGCGCGGTTGCATTCTCAGTCCGCGTGTCAGGCGCGGTGCAGTTCAACAGATATGCAGGCGACGTGTGCCGCAGGCCCATTGAATCCGCGACGACGAGAGCGAGCTGTTGATGCGCCAGGCGTTTCTTTGTCTCATGCCGCCCATCGATGATGCTTGAACGCACGAGCCAGTAACGCTGCGGCGCGGCGATATTCGGATCGATCAATACCGTCCCCTTGGCAAACGATTCTGTCGCGCGCTGGCGGGTCCACTCGATCACGGCTTCAAAGAGCGGATGACTGGGACCGAGAAGCGCGGTTTCTTCTGGCACTTTAACGGCACTTGCCACACTGACCAGCGCCTTGTCGAAAACGAATGGGCGGTCGTATTTTTCCGCAAGGGTTATGCCCGCGCGCCGCGCTGCATCGAACAGCGCCGACGGAACGCGCCCGACGTGAAAGACCGGCAGATACTTGTCTGGCTCGATACTGCCACCGGCCGCCTGGAACGCCGACACGAAAAAGTTCCGCACGAAAAGCGGCTGCAAGCGGCGCTCGTCGGATTGATCGCGCAGCTCGCGCGCCGATTTCAGGTCAAGACGCGACGCAAGCGATTGCCTCTTCTGCAAGGCGACAAGCTGTTCGGCGCGTTCGTTTAGCTCTGGGCGATTCAAACTGGCGTCCGCTTCCTGCGATGCGGCGTGGGCATCCTCTGCGTCGATCGATTTTTCGATCAACTGAACCAGCGGCACGTCCTCCAGCAAATCGTCGATCACATCGTAGACGCGATCATCGCCCATCTGCTCGCGCATGACGTCGAGCTTTTGGAGTACCTTTTCCAATACCGCGCCCTCGCGTGTGTTGACCGCAACGAGGTTGTAGACCCAAACGTCGCTCTCCTGACCGTAACGGTGGATACGTCCCATCCGTTGTTCCAGGCGATTCGGATTCCACGGAATATCCCAGTTGATCATATAGCGGCAGAACTGCAGGTTGATCCCTTCGCCCGCCGCGTCGGTGCCAATCATGATCTTGGAGTGAAGACGGAATTCGATCTGCGCTTTCTTGCGTTCGTCCACGTTCATTCCGCCGTGAATCGTCGTGACGGTGTACCCTTTGCGGCGCAGACGGCCCGCGAGATTATCGAGCGTATCCTTGTGCTCGGTAAAGATTAGCAGTTTCTCGCGATCGCTCCGAATGACATCTGACGAGTCCAACACCTTAAGCAGCTCGCCGAATTTGGCTTCAGCGTGCCCGCTCAGACGGTCCGCCATCTCGTAGAGACGCTGGACTTCATCGCGTTCTCTTTCCACGTCTTCGGGCTTGTCGCTTAATACCTGGCGGAAGATGCGCTTGTCAACCGTCTCGCGTTCGGTCTCGTCGAGTTCTTCGTACTCGGCGATATCCTCTGGAATATCGTCCGCGTCAGCACGAAGCAACTGGCGACGTTCCGCGACGCGATTGGGATCCCGCAGAATCGCGAGCACTTGTTCCAGTGCGGTCAGGCGGTTCTTGAGCGTGCGCGTGATGGCGTAAATGCTGCTGGCGAGGCGGCGCTGCATCACCATCAACGTCAACTCGACGTTGCGATTGCGCTTTTCCTTCGCCTGCTTGCGCCGCGAGCGAACGTAGCGTGTCACGGCGTTGTAGAGATCTAATTCCTCCGGCGTGAGGTCGTACCCGACTGTCTTGGTGTGGCGCGGCTTGAAGAGCGGCTTTCCGTCCCAATTTACCATCTCTTCCTTGAGCCGCCGCAAGAAGAAGCGATTGCGCGCCTTGCTGATCCGCGCTTCGTCCTCGATACCCTGCGCCGCGGTGTATTCGCTAACGGCCTCTTGAACGCGCTGTGTCACGTGCTCATCTTTTTGGAAGAGGTCTTCGTCGAGAAGCAGCAGCAATCGCCGGAAAGTGTCCTTGCGTCCGCGATGCGGTGTCGCCGTGAGGAATAATAGGTGATCGGTCTTGTTCGCCAGCTCTTTGACTGTGCGGTAGCGCTTGCGCTCGTCTATCTTCGTCCCGTACTCGTACGCGGAAAGCTTGTGCGCCTCGTCCACGACGATCAAGTCCCAGCGCGTCTCTTTAGCTGCGTTCAAGCACGCCTCGTGCCGGGAGATATAGTCGATCGAGGTGATGAAGAAGCCTTCATCTCCGCGCGAGAATTGGCCTGGGTCAGCATCGAACGAAGCATGGTTGACCAGGCGGAAATACAAGCCGAATTTGGCTTGCATCTCGTCCTGCTGCCATTGCTTGGTCAGCCCACCTGGGGTGATGATGAGGATTTTGCCGATGACGCCGCGGAAGAGCAGTTCCTTAATGAGCAAGCCCGTCATGATCGTCTTGCCCGCGCCGGTATCGTCGGCGAGCAAAAAGCGGATGCGCGGAAGCGGGAGAAGATAGCGGTAGACCGCTTCGACCTGGTGGGGAAGAATGTCTACGACACTGGAATTGACCGCGAAGAGGGGATCGAATTGATGCGCGATCCGAATGCGTTCGGCTTCGACGCCGTGTAAGAATGCTTGTGCATCGCCATCGTACGTGAACTCACTGCCGCGCACCTTTTGGAGACGTGCGAGTTCTTCGGTGGAGAGCGGACGCCTGATCTCGCGTTTGGTGGAAACGCCGATTCCTTCGACGAGCGTTCGCCCGGCAAATGGCGATACGCGTCGAATCTCGACTAGTTCCGTTGGCTCTAGCCCCGCAACGATGTCGCCAGGGGCGATGTTGACTGGGTCGTTAGCCACTATCAATCCTCACTCAGATTCGTGATTAGGGATGCAGGACCGCACTAAACATTCTTGGTGTCACGCTGATCGTACTCTGGGGTTAATCATCGCCCCGTTCTTCACTTATTCTTTCTCGTTCAATGTCGCGACTCAGAGCAGTTACATATTCATCGATCCAGCGGAGTACATTTCTGTTGTCTTCCTGCTTTCTCAATTCGACAAGCACTCGTTTCTTGGCTTCAAAGTGGGAACTTGCAGAACCTGACCAACCCTCGGATGAGAGATTCGCCATAAGATTCCTTCGGACATCTTCGCGGCTGCCGTAGCGAACAAGGATTTCACGCGACAGGATGGGCTTCGGCGACTTGCGCGGCAAGACGCGTGGGACAAAGCTCGCCAAGTACCAAGCGCGGTGCTCAACGTCCTCTTCGACCCAATTCCAAAGTTCCTCCATTGGAATGATCGAAAGAATACCTTCACTTTCTGACTGAAATGCATCACCACCTCTAAGCCACTGTGTGACGTGAAATGCTCTCGAGTCTATCGGAGGTCCGACATATCTTGTGACTTGGTTCCAGACCTCTACCGGATTTTGTCGAGTAACAAGGTTGAGCACAGCCTGTCCGGGCGAGTTGTATACTCCAAAGATTGAATGCTCATCGCCGAGATGTTCGAGCATATCGTTTGCTAGGTCGAGACCACGGCTTGGATAAGTCATTGCGAATGCCTTTCCAATTTCGGTCCAATGATGTTCAGTCATGGTATCGATTCCAATCGCACCCCATAAGATGTGTCGTGATCCCTCGGTAAGCAATTTCAGCGTCAGTTCTTCTGGCAAAGTTCGTTTCGGCTCGCCGTACAGATAATATGCATTGACTAGACTCAGCGCAATAGATGCACCGGTTGAATCTGCACTTTCGAGCAGGGATTGGACCCATTTTTCAGCCACGGGCTCCGATATGTGCTTTAGGACTCCTCCCAAAGTGAACATGCCGAAATGGGTTGTGTTTATGACACCGCTTTCTGCGAGCTTGAGGATCCGCATAGCAGCGCGGTCTGACATTCCGGACCGCCAAGTTAGTTCGGCAACCCAAGGACGCGTCTCTCGATTCCCAGACAGGACGTCAAGTTGACGCTCCCAGATATCCGGATCTCTTTCAAAGATCGCGTGGAAATAACCGCCAAGGAATAGGAGACTGGGGTTTTGCTTCGATCCAAGTTGAGCGTCAAGGAGTGTCGGCAAAAGCAAAAGACCAGTATCTCTTGTCCCGAGTTCATATCCGAAACGATAGCCGTTCTGAGCTTCAGTTGTGACCAACCAACTCAGCTCCGGTCGCAACAAATCAACATCACCGAGCGCTTGTTGAGCGAGCTGTGTTATTCGGGGTTGGGCGACGTCGACCTGATTACCTTGCTCATCGAAATGATCTACGAACAAATCCATAGCCACAAAACGCTGCATCAGCGATGCGAAATCGCTACCCGCGAGTCGATCTCTTATTTGCTCCAGACGTTCTCGCGTCTTTTGGGGTAGCTTTCCGCCATCGTAGTGGAGGATATTGACAACTTCAGCCAGAACTGTCTTTTTCTCCACAAGAGATTTCTCGTATAGTTCCACGAGGGTGTCCAAAATCATGTCAGAGAGGTTCTCAGCGGAAAGCAGACTCCTTGCTCGGTTGAGCAGTATGGTCACCGCCTGTTTTCGTTCTTCTTTCGGTAGGGTCTGTAATCGTTCTCGCAATAACCGCCAAACCTGTCTATATGCGTCGAACCACTCTCCGTACGTCTCGGGCTCCCACAGTTTTGGCTCTCTTCGAAGTCCCTGATACTCAGCTCCTACAATCCGGGAGAAATGTCGTGATTCTAACGCATGATCACAAGCGCGGAGACCGAGTGATCGTCGTTCTTTGGAATCTGAATCTAGCGCCTCCACAAGAATGGGGAATCTTTCCTCTGGTGAAGCTTCGGTTGGCGCAACAGATCCGGGAGCCGGTGAGAATAGATCAATGAAGATACCACTTGCATTATTCGCCCAATGTTCATTTTCTGCCTCACCGAGCGCGAGCAATAATCGTACTGCGTCAACGAACAAATCTTTCCAGACCGCAATTCTCTCCAGCGCGCCCACGACCTCTCGTCGCCCAGTCTTGAATTCCAGGAGTTCCTCCTTACTCCATGTTCCGATAGTCATCTTTAGGCACTCCAATGCAGATTCAGGATCTGCCTCGGTGAGTTTCAAAAAAAAATCAGCACCCAGTTCAGTCTTGAGTAGAACACCATCGGCATACAGGCCTTCCGCTGCGAGTATCGACTTCACAAACTCCCTTCCTTCTTTGGTCAACGTGACGTAGGGAATTTGATCAATGAAACGCTTAAGCAGATCAAGCTTGAATTGTTCGGGAATACTCGCGACGAATTCATTAAAACTCTCCTGGGTCGATCCACGTAGCTCCCACCATTCGCGCGAAAGTTCCACCTTCAGCATAAAAGGAGTGACATAAATGTAGAATTGCCCTTGAACAATCCCTCTCCTTTTTTGTTCGGATACAATCTCAGTGAATATGTTCCAGTCAATACCAATCGTGCTAGCGATCCACTTAGACTCAGCGGAAGGCGCTCCGCGATACCCAACCTTGCTGAATATGGAAAGCCACATTAGTACGAGCCTAGTCCGCTTGAAATGCTCCGACGTAATGTCTGATCGGTCACCAATCAAACGGTTGAAGAGCGCTTCATCTGTGATTGTAATAAAGCCTTCCGATGATCCGCTACCCGCGAGATAGCTCTCACTCAAGAGAACTGCAATACGCGGATATCCATCAGCGAATTGACTCAACCTCCGAACTACATCCTTCGGAAGTTGTGGAGCTTCATTCTCTATCAGTTCGGCGAGTTTGTCTTGTGCCAAAGGTTTGACTTCGAAAGGTTTCGTTGGAGGTGCGACCTTAGCCATATTGAATGAGAGTGTGAAAATCGCAAGTCGTGGACCGCGCCCAGAAAAAGAACGCACGAACTCGTCGTGTTGCTGCAAATCGCATTCGTCAATCACGATTACCGCCGAGAGTTCATGGTTATTCTGTAATGTATTGTATATGCTGGAACGGAGAAAGTTTTCTGCGTGGACGTAGATGACTCGGTGTTTTAGATCGTCGGGCGATAGGGCCTCGAACACAAGTCGTGTTTTTCCCATTCCCGACAACCCGATCACTCTGAAGACGGGGCAGTCGTCGCCAGGATTTCTCAGACTATGACGCACGTCTTCAACCCATTGTTTTCGTTCATCATCGAAGACGAACTGCTTGGGAACTTTGACATCTTCTCTCTGGGCCCAAGATGAATATGGCAAGCATTGACTAAGTTCATTCCTGAACCAAGTTACGAGAGACAGATAACGTTCGGCAAAACCGATCAATTGGTTAGCAGTAAAAACACGAATTTTGGCTCGGGGGAAACCTAATCGCTTCAGTTCGGCTTTGAGCGCCATCTCACGACGTATTTTTTTCTGGCTGGTTATGTCAGCAAACAATACTAAGACATACGTTCCACCGTTGTCCAGGACTCTCTTTATCTCAGGCTTAATTGACTTTTTCTTATCTTGGCACAACTCCTTTCGACAATCTTTCGGGCTCAAGTCCGTCGATTTGATTTGATATCCAGTCATCCCACGTGGAATAATTTCGTCCGATGAGGGATTGGCGTTTTCGATGTATGCATCAATGCCTCCATCACCTACATTAATGCAGTCCGGTACATCAATTAAATGTCGGCCAACACCGACTTTTCCAGCTTCTGCCCACAACAGACGCCGGAAAAATTCAACAGCCCTATCTTGCCCTAGATTTGTTAGATCACTGACTTGTAGTGTAAATGGCGTCATCGTGAAAGATATCGACAGCGAATTCAGCGTACGTACCAGTAAGAAATGTTACAAAACACTTGCCAAGATACCAAATACCCGCCCAAGTTCATCACCTGAGCGGGTATTCTCCACAGACGCGTTCACTTAGCGTGCCCGCATTGGCTCCTTGGTGCCCAACCTCGCCAGCGTACCCGATCTAACGAGGTCTCATTTCTCTATATTGCCATTATATTCCCACACAGCATTAAAAGCAATTACGTGCGAAATACAAACGCCCCTCCCCGGAACTTGGCATCGCGGGCAAAGGGCGCTAAAGATTCGAGATTATTCGTGCTATGTCCTTCGCCACGCGCGCAAAACGGAACACCCCGATCTGAGAGAAATCGGAGCAAGTTCAATCGACAGATTAATCCGCACCCGCGGGACCGAGACAAGCTAACGTGAGCAAGTATAACACATTTGACCAGGAATACCAAAAACGATTTACCGGTGACTGTCCGGGCAGATAGTCACGGTTGGGGAGAGCAGACAGCCGAAGGAGCCGCTTCTGGGAAGCCACCGCGAAGTTGCTGGGGCGTTTTTGCCACTTTACGTCCAAGGTTTTTGCCACTTTGCGTCCGACCTTTTTGCCACTTTGCGTCCAAGCCAATTCGTGAGATTCGCAAAATCACTCGGGAAAAGTGGCACTTGCCACAGAAAATTGTTGCGACCATCTAATATATTCTATTCTACTTCACTGCGACTACTCACCTGGTTCCACCTTTCCGTCCTCACACATCGTTCTTTCTCAACTCATCGCCAAATCTATTGACTCACCCATTCTTCATGTCGTATACTATGCTCACTTTTGATTTACTTTTCATTCGGTCATTCCGAATGCCCTGGGTTTCTGTCTTGATCTCCGATCAGGATTCGCTTTCGATCCAGGTGAGTTTCGATGTAGGTGTCATGGTCTCTCGTCGGAACTAAACGATGTGTCCTTCGACTCGCTCGACTCGAATTCGTCGGATCCATCAGGGTTTCAACTCACGAAAGCAGACAATCGCATAGAATTTTTGCCTCACGAAGATACAACTCCGTGTAGTTTGTTATACCCAGAAAAGCCAGCTTGTCGGAACGAATCGGCAAACCGGCTTTTTGTGTTCCTCTCACCAGCTAAGCCTGGAACAGCAGTTCCGGCGAGCTCCGATTTTGCGAACCACAAGCGATCGATCAGCGAGACGGGTCGCGTTCGTTAGCGATCCTCTGATCGGTTGATTCGTCGCGCCCTCACGACAATCACATCACCACATCGCGTGCGCGCAACAAATACCGCGCCGGCGTGAGCCATCGCTCGCGCAGCTTGGTGTTGTCATACACATTTCGATTTCCACCCCAGGTCGTGATCGCCACGGCGTGGGGATTTCGCATTTCCAGTTCACACGCCTTACGCACGCGCGTGTCAACACGCGAGCAAGGCGTGAATACCAAATCCAAAACAGAAAGGGGTGAACGGCAATGAAATTGACTCTGGCTCTGCTGGGTGCAGTCGGCGTCCTGGCGTACGCGTTCTTCGAGGTGCTCGTCACTGTGCTGCAACCGCTTTTCAACGCGCTAGCGGGAAAGCTGCACTAGCGCGCTTTAGCGAATCTATTCACGAGGAGGAGGTGAAGATGACGAATGAGGACAAGATGATCTTGTCCTTGGTTTTGCTTGCACTGGGATATTTCGGAGCGCACGTCGCATGGGCGCTGATGCAGCCGTGGCTCATCAGCGTTGCGAGCGCGCTGCCGAAATAACCCAAGAGTGGTTCGGCGACACAATTTCAACCTGATCGGGAAAGGAGCAGTTGCAGTGAAACACAATCACAAACCAGGGTGCCGGTGCGCACTCTGTCTGAGCGAGTTCGAGCGAAGGGAAAGTGCAGCCCAGCAGTTCTATGGACTGCTGCAGATGAGCTGGGTGGGGATACGGACGGCGGTGGCTTACGCCGAGTTCGCGCGCGAGGGAATCGAGGAAGCGTTCCCGCAGCGCGCCCGCGCCAACCTGGGGCATCTGCGCCAGCAGGACCGAGAGCTACTGGACGGTTTGATCAACGATATTCTCGATTGAACGATGGCACGACCTCTCGCGGGATTCGTGAGGGGGAAATCTGATGTGCGATGGATGCGACGTCATCCACGCAAATGGAGGAACTAATGGAAAGCACGACGATGACCAAGGCGACCCCGGTGCTCGTGGACGAAATGCCGACCTTGTTGGTCGCTGCACGTGACGATGGCGAAAACAAAAACGCCCCTGAGTTAGTGGCTCAAGAGGCGTCTGTAGTGGCTTTCGCCACCCACTTACCTGCAACCGAATATATCACGGAACCGTCCGCGTGTCAAATCGCAGACGAACCCGCTCAGAATGAGTCGGGAAAAGAAAAAGCCGCAGCAGATGTCGCGGCTCACGTTCTTGCTACAGAATTTGCCACGGAAGCATCGGCGTGTCAAATCGAGCTGGCGCCGACGCTGGAACAGATCGAGCGCGAAATCGCCACGGCAGCGCAGAAGCGCATCGAGGGGTGCCTGCGCGAGATGAACGAAACGCGGGCACGCATCGAACGGGAACGCAATGCACGCGACCTAGCACTGAAAGCGGCGCAGGAGCGTGTCAGCACCCTGCGCGCCGACCTCGACGGACTGGCCAGCGCACGCGCGACCATGGAACGCCGCGCCCAGACCTTCCTCGCCGGCGACCTGTTGAAGGCGACGCTGGAAAAGATTCGCCTGGCGTTCAACGTGCGCCAGTTGGAATTGGAAGACGCGCTCGCGGTCGCCGGCGCCGAGGTCGAGGAGATGCAAACGGAGATTCAAGCCGCGCTCATCTCCGACGCGCTCGAACTCCAAATGGCGGAGCAGGGGCTGGAACAGCTCGAAGCCGCCGCGCCCGACGTGGCGAATACCGTGCGGCTCGCCGCGAGCGCGCAGGAGAACATCGCCGCGGCACTGCAAGCGGTGAAAGAGGGGCACCTGCGCGACGCCGATGTCTTGCTGGAGAAGGCGAGGGCAGGAAACGCGGAGCTAGCGCAGATCGCGGAAGTAGAGCAGCAAGTTGCGAGAGCCAAACGGAATCTCCTCGCGCGTGACCTGACCGCACGCATGAACGCACAAGCGGATCAAATCGGCGGAGTACGCCGCATCCGCAAGCTGATGGACGAAGCCGCCGCCGCGGGTGTGGCGAATCAGGTGGCGCGATCAGCCCGCCGTGCGCTTCAAACCGCACGCGAGGCAGCGAGTGCACGATACGAACAAGCGATTCCGATAGCAGATCACTTGGCGAGCGAAGGGTTTGTGCCCGTCATCGGCGATGGACGGATCGAAGTGTGGAAAGAGATTTCACGCAACGGTGCTTCGGCTCACACTCCGCATATTGTCGGCTGGACGTTGGATCGGGTGATGCTGCTCCGCGAAGGTAGCTGGAAAACCGAAACTCCGCATGTGCCGGTCACGCGGCAGATGCTTCCCGAACGGGTGCAGCGCTCGCGATGGTTCAAGCAGCACACGGCGCGTGGAGCCGCGCCGACCGAATAGAGTTCGGAGGTATGGTTAGCCGCCCTGCCCGGCGCATCATGCGCCGGGCAGGGCACAGTTCGTATGCAGCGCGAGACGGGGAATACCCATGTTCCTCATCGGGGAGGACACTATGCACGCGCGTACGCTCGGCTATGCGTGCATCTCTGAGCCAACGCCGAGTTTCAGAACGCGGACAGTTGCTTTTCCGGAGCCGTCGCGGTCGCACGCGCGTACACTCAGCAATGCGTGCATCTCTGAGCCGACCCTCGAGTTCCAGGGCGCGGAGGGCTGCCCTTCCCGAGTCGTTGGCATTGTACCCGCGTACAAAACGGGTGAGCGCCGGCACGCGAGTGGGCATTCGGCATTCCTCCGACGCGCGACGTGCCGACACCGATGCTGTATCGCGCCGAGCGGCAGTGCAAACCGCATCGGCGTATCGACGCCTATGCTGTATCTCGCCGAGCGGCGGTGCAAACCGCATCGGCGTATCGGAGTGCTGCTCGTCTGAAAGAGCCACGGGATGGGTCTCGCCGATCGGGGTTCAGAACGGAAAGCTGCCGCCGAAAAGTAGCGACTCTACTGTCTCGCGCAACGCGCGACAGGAAGACGCCGGCGCGCGCTGTCCAACCCGAGCCGTACGATCTGCGTGCTCGGAGGACTCGCGTGTCTGCTTTCGACTCAACGTGGATGGACACGTGCAGATTTCCAGCCAGCGAAGAGCGCGTGACCGGCGAGCATCCAGTACACGTCCACATCGACAAATCCAGCCTGCTTGAGCCAATGGAGCTGCGCGAGCAAGGGGGACGGATGATCGATGTCGTCGGGTTCGGTCGAGTGGAAGGAATTCCAACCCTCTCGCTGGAAAAACTCAAAAGCTTGCTCGTTCCCATCCAGATCGATGGCTTGCTGGCGCACGATCTCGTCCCACTGCTCCGCGACTGCGCGCCGACCTGCCGCGGACTCATGCTCGACGAGATCGGCGATGATCAATACGCCGCCCTCTGAGAGCAAGCGATAGACGTCGGCAAACAGCGCCTGCTTCGCGTCGCCCGTGAGGTGATGAATGGCAAGCGACGAGACGGCCGCATGGACGGGAAAACTTGGTTCTCTCCAGTCGGTCCCCGCGAGATCGAAGAGCTTGGACTGGAACCGCGACCCAAAGCGGGCGAGGCGTTCTTTGGCGCGATTCAACATCTCAGCCGAACCGTCGAATCCATAAAGCGTGGCGGCAGGGTGATGTTCGAGCAGTCGCTCGGCGAGGAGTCCTTCCCCACAGCACAGTTCGAGGATCGTGCTCGGACCGTCGAGGGCAAGGAGACCCGCGATCACGCGCATTTGCTCGTCGCGCCGGGGCACAAAGTATCGACCGTAATCGATGAACGCACGGCTGAGATTCTCAGTCCAGCCGGGCTTGTCCGCACCTGGGGTGCTCATACGCTCGCTCCAAATCCGTCTCAAATCGATACCGATTCACTCGGTCTCACGCTGAGCTAGGCTGACTCACTCGATGCATCGTGGAAGATTCATCGAGGAACGTGTGGCACAACGCAACGGCGGACGAATCAAAAGTCATCTCAAATGGCCAGCCACCTTGCCGTTGTTGTGGTCCGTGCGCTCCAGACGTTCAGCGCATGGCCACAGGGTCGAAAAAGTGACCGTGGTCGAGATCGTCAAGTAAGCCGGGGTGCGTTGGCTGCCAACCGAGCCGTTCTTGGGTGATTGTGCTAGAGGCTGGAATATCGGCGCCAATGACACTGCTCAACCAGCCAAAGTGCTCCTTAATCTTCTCGTTCGCGATGGAGCGCACTGGCACGTTCAAATGTTGTCCGATCTTTTCGGCAATCTCTTTGAGGGCAATACCCTCATCGGCTACACCCTGCCAGATGGAACCCGCCGGGGCTTTTTCCAGTGCGAGGCAAAACAGGTGAGCCGCATCCAAGCGGTGTACGGCACACCAACGATTCGATCCATCCCCGACATAACCCGAGACTCCTGTTTTCTGCGCGATGTCGACGAGCGTACCCACAAAGCCGCGTCGTGTGCCATCGTGGACACACGGGGCGAGCCGTACAACTGAAGAGCGCACATTATGTTTTGCCAGCTCAAGTACCGCCAGTGAGCTTGCCACCCGGGGCGATACGGGAGTCTTGGATTTGGACGGGAATGGAACTTGCTCGTTCATTACCGGACCACCCGAAGCAATAGCAAACGGACGGTGGGTTCCCTTTAAGACTTGTCCCATCGTCTCGATGGCTTGTAATTCTTGCTGAGCCGATGAAAAGAATTGCGAGAAATCGTGATTGAAAGCGAGGTTAATCACCGCGTCCGATTCAGCGGCTCCTTGTTTGAGACTGTCCATATCGTCTAGCGAGCCGCGCAGCGGTATAGCCCCAGCTTGGGTGATGGCATCGGCAGACTTGTCCGAACGCGCCAATCCCAAAACCTCATGACCTGAGCTGACAAGTTCATGGGTAACCGCTGATCCAATAAAGCCAGAGGCTCCTGTTACAAAAATACGCATTGGCTACTCTCATTTCTCGACGGCCGGGCTCGTCGTGTGGTTTGGAAGGGAAGGTCCGGGAGCTCGCGGTCAGCCCGCGTGCTCGTTGTGAATCAGAGTATAAGCCGAATGGGTTGTGAGTCAACCCGTCATCCTGACGCCCCTGACGCGGACCTGCGTGAACGTTTGGATGAGGGGTCAAGCGTCATGGTTCAAATATCGAAAGGAGTTGCGCTTGCTTGTGCTTGATGATCTGAATCCTGAACAGAGAAGCGCCGTCGAGCGACTTGATGGACCGCTCCTTGTCTTGGCGGGTGCCGGCAGTGGCAAGACGCGCACGCTGACGTACCGCATCGCCAACCTACTCGATCAGGGTCGCGCGTCGCCGCACGGCGTGCTCGCGATCACGTTCACGCGCAAGGCGGCGTGGGAGATGCGCCGCCGATTGGAAGAACTCGTCGGGAAAGAGGCGGAAGACATTACCGCGACGACGTTCCACAGTCTCGGCTTCAAGCTGCTCTCGGCGGAAGCCGGGTCGCTCGGCTACAGACCCGACAAGCTTGTGGTCTACGACGCGGTGGAAGCCCAGCGGCTGCTTTGCCGCGCCATGCAAGAGATGAACGTGAACGGCACACGCTGGACGCTAGAGCAGGTTGCACCCATTATCGAACGCGCGAAGGACAATCTCTACGGTCCAACGGATTTCGTCAGAACCCAGGGCGACTTTTTCGAGGAATCGATCGCGAAGGTTTACGAACGCTATCAACAGCTCTTGAGGGAGAACAACGCTGTGGACTATGGCGATCTGATTCGGCTCGCCGTGCAAATCCTACGTCAGAATCCTGGAACGCTCGAGTTCTATCAGAACCTGTTCCGCTACGTCCTGATCGATGAATTTCAGGACAGTTCGTTCGGGCAGTACCAGCTCGTGCGCCATCTCGTCTGGCAGCATCGAAATCTATGCTGCGTCGGCTCGCCCGTGCAGGCGATCTACTCGTGGCGCGGCGCGGACATCCACAATATCCTGGAACGCTTTCGCGAAGACTTTCGGGATGCACCGATGATCGTGCTCTCACAGAACTATCGCTCGACCGCGACGATTCTCGCCGCGGCGCAAGCGGTCGTCCGCGACCTGCCGTATCGGGAGGATTTGCGGACCGACAACGACGGGGGCGCGTCCGTCATCGTCGTGGCGCTGAACACCGACTACGACGAGGCGAACTACATCGCGACAGAGATCAAGCGCCTGGATGAAGAAAGGATGTGTCCACCCGAAGACTGTGCGGTGCTGTTCCGCACCCGGGCGCAGGGACGACTCCTGGAGCAGGTCCTCATGCACCTGGGACTGCCTTACACGCTCGTCGGCGATTTCAAGTTCTTCGAGCGGCGCGAGGTCAAGGATATGCTCGCATACCTGCGGCTCGTCCACGACATATTCGACGCTGGCGCGCTCCAGCGCATCATCAATCGACCGCCGCGCGGGCTCGGACCCGCGGCGCTGCAAAAACTCCAGCGCGGTGAAACTGAGCTGAACTACGATTCGATCGCTGGGCTGCATATGCGCGACGACCTACCGCCGAAGGTCAAGCAGGCCGCCGAGGAGTTTGTCGATTTGGTCTTCGGGACTCTTGCGACTGCGGCGAGAGAAAAATGTATGCCTGAATTCTTCGACGATGTGCTCGAACAAAGCGGTTATCTCGCATGGGTGCAGAAAGATCCCGATGCGAAACGGCGCTTCGCCAACTTGCGTCTCATGCGGGCGATGACGACGCGATACGAGCGCACATCGTCCGAAGGCGATTCGAGCGCTGAGAATTCCCACACGGAAGCGCTGGGCACGTTCCTCGCGGACGTTGCCACCATGAGTGCGGTAGAAGGGGGAGACCCTGACGTGGAGCAGTCCGAAGGACGCGGCGTGACACTGGCGACGATTCACGCCGTCAAAGGACTTGAGTTCCCGGTCGTCTTTCTTTCGGGACTCGAGGAGGGAATCTTCCCACACGCCAAGGCGATTAAAACAGCCGAGGGACTGGAGGAAGAAACTCGTTTGGCGTACGTCGCGATGACGCGGGCGATGTCGTTCCTCTACCTGACTTCTGCCCGCTCTCGCGTGGTGGGAGACGAAATGAAGGAGCACTCTCCCAGCCGCTTTTTGGCGGCGATTCCAAAAGATTTGATCGAACGACGTGATGCGTCATCGGCGACGCGCGACGCGGTTCCGCCAATAGACTCGGAACCCGCCGCGCTCGCGGTTCAAATCCAAGAGGTGGAACATGCCACAGTTGCATGAAACTAAACTTGAGGAACGGACTCAAGCGGCACACATCGCGCAGGCAACTGCGTCTGCGAATCGGACTGAGCCGCGAAACACGCGCGAGGACATCGAGCGTGTCCGCGTGAACAATCCCGTTGAGCAGGTAATCGGGCGCTACGTCGAGCTTCGACCCAGTGGACGGCGGCTGGTCGGACGCTGCCCGTTCCACGAAGATCGCTCGCCGAGTTTGGTCGTGTATCCCAGTAACGGCTCCTGGTTCTGCTTCGCGTGCGACGTGGGCGGAGATGTCTTTGAGTTCATCAAGCGAATCGAGAACATCTCCTTTGCCGAAGCTTTGCGACGACTCGGGTCAGCGGCATTTGACACTCGATCAACTCACCGCACACTGCCATCGACGGCAGCGCACGCCCCTGCTCACGCGTTGCCAGAACAGAGCGTGCGGTTCGAACTGACCGAAGAACATTTCACCCTGCTGACAGCCGCGACCGAGGTGTACCACGCCGCGATCTTCGCGCAGCCAGCGATCCTCCAATATCTCGTCAGGCGCAAGATCGACCTCGACATGGTTCGCCGGCATCGCATCGGGTATGCGACCGGTGATAACCTCGCCAAATACTTCCGCTTTCGCGGCTGGGATCCCGAGATCGCGAGTGACGTCGGCCTCGTGGGACCGCGTGGGGAGTATTTCCGCCAACGGATCGTCATTCCCGAACTGCGCGGCGGCAAGACGATCTATCTTGTCGGACGGGCAACGCAAGACTTTCAGAAAGCGAAATACCTGGGACTGCCTGGTGCGCCCAAGCCGCTCTACGGTTTGGAGCTTATTCGCGGTGCATCTGAAGTCGTTGTATGCGAGGGCGCAATCGACTGGCTCACCCTGGTTGACTGGGGCTACGCGACGGTCGCGCTGCTCGGCTCACATCTCAAGCCGGATCAGATCGGCGGATTTGCCGACGCGGAACGCATCTTTATCGCGACGGATTCTGACGAACCAGGTCGCAAAGCTGCACAGCAACTCGCGGTGACGTTTGGTGAACGCGCACGAATTGTGCCGCCTTTACCTAGCGCGAAAGATGTCAATGAGCTCGCGAAGCGTCGGCACGGGCGCGAAATCTTTGCTGATCTCGTTCGGCAGGCGAGATCCGAGACGCGAGCCGTCAATGCGAAAGAACCGGAGTTGAGACCCTCATGATGCTCCAAACCAGCCCCGCCGAAAGGCGTGAGCGGAGACGCAAGTTGGAAACACTCACGCAAGCTGAATACAGACATTTGCTTGCCACGGTCATAATCGTTGTCCCCAAGCAGTTCTGCGACCCTGCCGACGCCCTCAGTCACGGCTTGCTGATCGCGTTGCAGAAATATGACGGTCGCGGCAAACTGACGACGTACGTCGCTCGGTGCGCCTACCTCTACTCGCTGCAGCAGGTCAAGAAGCGCCGCCTCGACATCACCTTTACCGACTTGCAAAACGAAAGCGATTTTTCGGAGTATCTGGATGAAATCCTGCCTTACCTCGAAGACCCGCGCTATATCGAAGCGGTGGATGAGTTTTTCATTCGACGCATCGAGGAGATTCTCGACGCCATCTACGATTATCGGTTTCGCTATGCCACGCGCCAGGCGATCGACGATGCGCACCAAATCCTGGCACTCTTCCGCGATAATGCCAATCTGGGCAAGGGCATTGGGGTCGACGAATATGAGAACGGTCCGCTGTCGGCTTTCAAGCGCGGAAAACCGCGTGTCGGACGCCCTACGCACAATACCAACCTCGTGCGCCGAGCGATCGTTGATCATCTCAGCGAGGAATTGCAGACGGACAAGCGAAACATCTTCAGCGCGTACAAGGCGCTGCGGATCAGCACGCGGCAAGCGCTCAATGAAGGGTGGTTGCCAGCATGAAAACGCGACCCACCATAACCGTCCAGCCCTACGGCACGCCAGCACACTCGTTCACGGAACGCCCGGGCGCAATGCTTCGGCTTCGCGGCAAATGGGTCAAAGAAATCTTCCCGCCCGGCACGCGCATCACGATCACGCGCGAACAGCGGAATGGCAAACTCGTCTTGGTCCTTGAGGCTGAGAGGAGGCAGCTATGAGGACCCAATTCATTGACAGCTGTAAAACATCCGAGGAGGTCCGCAACGAATACCGCCGGCTGTGCAAGCTGTGGCTCTCCGACCTTGGACCGCGCGAGGCTGTGACTAAGCGCACCCAGGTCAAATAGGACTTCAATGGCGCTTATGCTCGAGCGAGCGCGACGTATCGCCAGGAAGAAATTCGCGACAGCCCGGCAGCGCAATCGACCCGAGCCCACGCAGCCAGATTACGCGGACGCTGCAGTGTTGGAAGAACGAATCCGCGCGGCCATCGAGAGGATCATCACGCTCGAAGGCTTGGAAATTGAAATCGGTGGACTGGGACTGTGAGTCGGAGATAAAACCCGGCAGCATGCGCACGAGCTGAAGCCAACCGGATACTCCTGGGCCGTGAACAAAGGCAAGTGGTTTTTTGCGGGTGTTCCCGAAGGCTATCGAGCGTTCAACAGGGACGAGATTCGCCAGCATTACGGCAGTCGATACGTGATGACGCGCTCCGCGTATCCGATGGAGCAAGCCGATGCTTAACGATCAGCCGAGTCCGCGAGTACTTGAAGGCGACTCCGATGGGAGAAACAGGGCTGTCCGAGAAATCGACAGCCCTGTTGATCGAAGAGTACAGCGAGCTCGATGTGTAGCGGCACGCGACGTATTGCCTGCGGATGATGGATCGGGGCAAAGTCCACATCCCACCAGCCTGGTTGACCCTATCGCTCAAAGGCGATTGGAGTGCGCCACACGGCATGCAGAACGCTTGGTTGCCGACTGTGTTGCGCTTCCGTGTAAACGAAAACCGGCTCACCGAGTTCACTCGTACTACGCACGACCACAAAAAGCCATCTTGAAACACGAAACTCCAGGAGCATAGCGCTCCTGGAGCTGTTTTTATCTTGCTCAATCAAATCGGTTTTGGCACATTGAAAAGTCGAACGGCATGCGAGGACGCCTATCTTGTCGTGAAAGTCCTCTTTTGTCAGTACTGAAGATTTGGTTTATAATCTTGCCGGTATATTTGTGCATTGATCTCAGGAGTGAACCATGCACGTCTTTCATCATAGAGGCACAAAACCTACGGGGGAGGTTTGCGTCCCCGAACTGGCGAAGCGCCTTGGGCGTTCCATCCCATACGCTCAGGCGCTCATCCGCACCGGGCGCATCTCCGGCTGCAAGACTGCGCGGGGTTGGATGACGACCGCGGCAGCCGTAGATAAATATGTAGCTGAACATCGAACATTGGATTTCCATGGATAAGGCACGCGACGACTTTTCCTTATGACTCAAGATCTCACAAGGGCACTCATATACATGACTCACCAATGCGAATTGTCTCCGCTTTCGTAAATAGGCTGCAAGGTTACGTGGTGGTTATCAACTTGCGTGGGTAGGATTTCCGTGGCGGTGTAACGATTGTGGCATGGAAATTCGCAAGGCATAATATTGGCTGGGTCAAGTATGTTGCTGCCTTTTGTTTAGCCCGAGGCAATGTGTTATGGTCGGTACGCAGGGTCTTCTTTGTCCCGCGGGCTGCGGATTAGACTGTTTTGGTTGTTCGACGAAGAACGCAGATTCAGTTCGATTGGTCAATGCCCGAGTGACGAAGATCGCTATCGCAGCAAAATCGTTTTGCGATCCTCGACACTTGTCTTTTACCGCGATTGTGCGGTAGGGCAAGTGTTTCTTATTTTCTAGCGAAGCGCGTCGGATAATTCTTTACGCGAGTACGCCGCGCCGGACAACAGGGTATATGATTCCATTCGTTGTCACAATCCTAGCCATCGCTGTCGTTTTTGTCGTGCTTTATAGCTGTGGAATCGCGATCTATTATTGGTACACGCATGATAGAGGAAAACGACGCAAGCTTGAAGCTCAAAAGGCCCGGGAGAATGAAGAGACACGCCAAAAAATGCTGGCTTTTCTCAGGTCCAAATCGAGTCAGCTCCAGGAGGCAATGAATCAATTCTCGCGCTATACAGATGTACAGACCGGCTATTTCGCTAATTATCAATTGACGACCTGGAAAGACACGAATGCCGCGCTATTTGACGACATCAAAGACCAGACGCTGTCAGAGCTTGGTCTATCTTCTGAGGAGCTGAAAACTGTTGCCGAGTTCAAGAACGACTACGCTAGTGCCGAAGCCATCAGAGTCGAGTTCAACAAAAGGTTTGTGGAGCAAGAACTTGACGCGTTCGGCCCCTATTTTGACACGCACATTGAGGGCAAGCCGTTCGACCTCCAGCAGCGGACAGCCATCGTAACCGACGAAGACAACAACTTGGTGATCGCAGGAGCCGGAACGGGGAAGACGACGACAATCCTCGGCAAAGTCTCCTATGTCGTCGACCGCTACACTACTCCCCCTTCGGAAATCCTTTTGATTTCTTTTACCAACAAGTCTGCCTCCGACCTGACAAAACGGATGAATGTCCGCGGAGTCGAAGCCAAGACCTTTCACAAGTTCGGAAAAGACGTCATCACCCAGGTCGAAGGCCGTGCTCCGAGTGTTTTTGACGAAGACCGATTTCAATCGCTCGTCATCCGATTCTTCAAGGAATTGATGGAGGATTCGGAATACCTCGCTCAAGTCGTCCGGTTTTTCAGGGACTATCTCAAGCGACCCAGGTCGGCCTTCGAGTTTCAGAACCAGGGCGAATATATACAGTACCTCAAAGACCAGAACTTCAAAACCTACAAGCAAAAGGAAGTTCGGGCCAAAGGCCGAACGACCTACAAAATGGAAGCTGTCAAGAGTGTCGAAGAGTGCCAGATCGCGAATTATCTTTTGTTCAACAATGTCGATTACGAGTACGAGCTTCCGTACGGATTTGATGTCTCAAGTCCTGGCTATGGTGCCTACAAACCTGATTTCACGATTCGCCAAAATGGCAGAACGGTCTATCTCGAACATCTCGCGCTGGATCGCAAGGGAAATGTTCCTCCCTTCTTCCCAAGGGAAGGCGAGACGTATCAGGCGGCGAAGGCCCGCTACTGCGAAAAAATCGACTGGGCGCGTCAAACGCATCAAAGCCACGGCACCCAACTGATCGAGACCTACAGCTACGAGATGTCCGAAGATATTCTTTTCGATAACCTGGCGCAGCGGCTGAAAGACGCGGGTATCGCGCTGAAACCCAAGCCGCCCGCGGGGGTATGGGGGATCATTCTAGAATCAGGTCAGGACGAGGTCGACGGCTTTCTCACATTGATTCAGACGTTTATTACGCTGATGAAATCCAATACCTATTCATTTGCCGATGTTGTCCAGCGGAATGCGCAAATTCAAGATTCCTTTGAGAAGGAAAGAAACGCTCTTCTGATTGCCATCATTGAGCCGATCTATGAATGTTATGAACGCTTCTTGGCAGAACACCACGAAATCGACTTTAGCGACATGATCAATCGCGCAGCAGCCTACATCTCCGAAGGCAAGCATCCGCAGCGATATCGCTATGTAGTCATCGATGAGTTTCAGGATATTTCCGTCGGGCGGTATCAGTTGGTCAAGGCGATCAAAGACAGGAGCCCCGACTGCAAGCTCTTCTGCGTAGGGGACGACTGGCAGTCGATCTATCGGTTTACGGGCAGTGACATTGCACTGTTCAGGGAGTTCGAGAAGTTCTTTGGTTGCACGGTCAAGTCGAAGATCGAAACGACGCACCGCTTTCACGAACCACTCATCAAGCTCAGCAGCGATTTCATTCTGAAAAATCCAAATCAGGAGAGAAAAGCGCTGAACGGCATGTCGGGAACAGTGCCGCGGTCGACAGATTACAAAATCGTGTACTCGGATTCAGATGAGCAAGACGACACGCTGGCACTGAAGCAGGTCTTCGATGAAGTGATAAGCTCGACCTCAAACTTGGGGAAAAAACGGATTTGTGTCCTTGGGCGGTACTCGTTCGACATCGAGAGACTAGAGAATCCGCGCGGTCCGTTCCAGGTCGATCAGCGGACGGGTGTAATCTGCTATGCTGCCGCACCACACAATGGCATCCAAGCTACCATCGAAGCTCAATACTTGACTGCTCACAAAGCGAAGGGACTTGAAGCCGATATCGTCATCATCATCAATTGCAATTCTGGCAAATACGGATTCCCTTCCGGCATGTCGGACGATCCAGCCCTCAATCTTCTGCTCAGCGAAACGGATCAATTCGAGAATGGCGAAGAACGGCGCCTGTTCTATGTGGCGATGACTCGGGCAAGGGAGAAGGTCTATTTCATCACTGATCGCCTGCACAAATCCAAGTTCATTATGGAGTTGGAAGCGCAAAGTGGCAATACAGGGCTCAAAAAGTGCCCACGCTGCAAGACGGCTGACCTGGTTAGAAGAAGAGGGACGCGAAACGGACAGTCCTGGGACTTTTATGGCTGTTCGAATTATCTGTACGGATGTGATTATCGAGAGCGGCTAAGTTGACAAGGGATTGATCTGTAGTCAGAGGAGAGCATGCCCGACGTTTTCATTTCCTATTCACGCAAAGATCGCGATTTTGTGCGTCGGCTGCACGATGCGCTAGTGGCCCACGGACGAGATGTATGGGTCGATTTCGAAGATATTCAGCCTACCACCAAATGGCGTGCGGAAATCTATGACGGGATTGAGAAAGCGGATCGATTCATCTTTGTGATCAGCCCGGACTCGGTTGACTCGACAATGTGCCGAGAAGAAATCGCATATGCCGTCGCCTGTGAGAAGCGAATTGTATGTGTGGTTTACCGCGAAACCGAAGCGGCAACGGTGCCGCCGCCCCTGGGTCATCGGCAGTGGATTTCTTTTATGGCAAGTGAGAATTTCGGTGAGCCATTTGACATGCTTCTGAAGGCGTTGGACGTAGATCAGGACTGGGTGAAAGCGCATACGCGTTTGTTGGGGCGTGCGAGTGAATGGGAACGGAAGCAACGGGATGAGAGCTTGTTATTGCGGGGACGAGACTTACGGGAGGCGGAGGAATGGCAGTCGGATGCGGCTAGTGGGAAAGAACCGAAGCCGACGGCGTTGCAGAGCCAGTATGTCCTGGCGAGTCGTCAATCTGCGAACAAGCGCCAACGGCTAATTTTGAGTGCGGTGACGGTCGCGTTGGTCATCGCTATCGCATTGGCAATCGTCGCGCTAATTCAACAAAACGCAGCAGTTTTCCAAGCCAATGTAGCAAGGACTGCTGAAGCCAAGGCTGTAGCTGAAGGCAACATACGTGCGACGGCTGAGGCAAATGCTGTTACGGAAGCGAATGCGCGAGCCACGGCCCAGGCCGAGGCGGAGACCCGTCGTCAAGAAGCTGAACAACAACGCCAATCCGCGCAAGCACGGCAATTAGCCGCTCAATCGGAGTTGATTCGAACCCAGAACCCAAGCCTTCTTCCCTTGAGCGCGTTACTTTCAATCGAGTCGCTGACACGACACCCTTCGCTCGAAGGGGACCAAGCGCTACGTCATGCGCTGAACATACTTCCTCATCTCATCTTGACCAAACAAAATACTTATGAGGCCGCCAATCAAGGTGATTTAGGAATCAACGCTTTAGCTTATAGCCCGGATGGACGCTGGCTCGCGATGGGAGACTTGGAGGGAACTATCCGCGTCTGGGATACCTCAAGTTGGCAAGAAAAATGGAAAGTGTTTTTCGGTGGAAGTGGAACGGTTCCCGGTGTTCGCGCCCTGGCCTTCAGCTCAGATAGCAGATTCTTAGCATCCGGCCGAGACACCGGGACACAAGTGTGGGACGTAGCGACTGGTCGTCAAATAGCGAACATGAATGATAACGGCCAAGTCTTTAGTATCGCGTTTAGCCCCGATGGACGATGGGTGGCTTCAGGCGTGGAAGGGGTGACTTCTGTGTGGGATGTAGCCACGGGTCACCAAGTATCTCATGTGGACTCCAGCGCCGAATTGGTCCAGTTTAGTCCGGATGGAAAACTCGTTGCTTCTGGCGGCAACGACGGAATGATTACGGTTTGGGAGGCGGAGACGGGCAAAATAGTGACGCGAAAAACGCAGGTCGCGCACCAAGACCCAAACAACCCAAGCGCTGTGACTGCGATAGTGTTCAGCCCGGATGGGCGTTGGATTGCATCAGGAGATGGGGATTCCGTTGGAGCATTTACAGTCCCACGTTTTCCAGTCGGGGGAACTATTTTGGTGTGGGAGACGAAAACTGGGCAAGAAGTTGCTCGCCTGAAGCATACGGATGCAATACGCAGCTTAGCGTTCAGCCCTGATGGCCAGTGGTTGGCCTCGGGAAGTTACGATTCAACTGCTCAGGTATGGAACGTGAAAACTGGACAAAGGATTAGCGAATTCATCGAAGGAACACCTGTCAATGTGGTCTCATTTGCTGGACAAGGCCGATGGGTTGTCTCGTCAAGCTGGGATGGCATGGCTCGGGTGTGGGATGCCGCAAACGGCACCGAAATCGCGCGAATGACCACTGAATCACCCACGCATATTGATGCGATGGCCCAAAGGCCCAACACAAATCAGATTGCGATAGGCGATAATATGGGTAGGGTTTGGGTATGGGAACTGCAGGATCCTGAGAACATCAAGGCTGAATTTCAGGGCTCGGTATCGTCACTTGGTTATAGCCCCGACGGCAAATCGATCATCGCGGGAAGCTGGGATAAGACGGCGCGCATCTTGGACGCAAAGTCCGGAAACCAAGAAAGCCAGGTCACAGACGACGGCAAAGTTGTTACCGCAATCTTTAGCCCTGATGGACGATATGCGGCTGCCGGTAGTTTGGCTGGCACCGTGCAAGTCTGGGAAGCCTCCACCGGCCGGGAAGTGTTGCGTATTGACTTGGGTAGTTACGTGAGCAGTGTTGCCTTTAGCCCAGATAGCCACCGGATTGCTGTTGCGCAGGGAGGTTTTCCGCGCGATGGATGGATCATTTTCCCAAACGGAGTGAATGATCAGCCGACTGTGGTAACGGTCTGGGATATTGCCACCAGGCAGAAGATCATTGAGCTCAAGCATGATGGACTCGTCAATAGCATAGCGTTTAGCCCGGATGGAAAATGGCTCCTTTCGGCAAGCGACGACCAAACTGCGCGCGTCTGGGATGTCGCAACGGGTAAAGAGATTAGCCGCGTCTCTCACAAATATCGCGTTAATCTAGTGAGCATCAGTCCCGATGGAAAATGGGCTGCTTCGGCGGAGTCGTGCTTCTATGTCGCGTTTCAGAAGGTACCTTGCAATCCAGTCGTCAAGGTCTGGGATCCTTCAACCGGACGCGAAGTGTGGCAATCTATCCAACCCGCTCCGTGGATTTCTACCTTGGTCTTCAGCCCCGATAGCCGATTCGTAGCAATTGGGAACAGCTACGTGTATGGTTGCCCTCCTGACAACTGTGACAATGTCGCTCGCGTCTGGGACGTGGCTAGCGGTAAAGAGTTGGGCAAGATGGTTCACCCGGGAATCGTGATAGTGGTCGCTTTCAGTCCCGATGGTCATTTGATCGCGTCTGGTGGAGGCGATAAGACCTTGCGCATCTGGGATCCAACGACCGGAGTCGAAGTATCTCGCATCAATACGTTGGAGGTGTGGACGGCTGCGTTTAGTCCTGATAATCATTCGATCGCCGTGGGAGGATACGAGGACGATAACCATTCGTACGTGAGGATATTTCCTCTTCAACCAGAGGACCTTATCGCTGCGGCGTGTGCGAGATTACCTCGCAATCTCACCCAAGCTGAATGGGCCCAATATATTGGGAGTGAACCTTATCGCAAAACGTGCCCAGACCTCCCTGCGCCGAATGCAACCCAGAGCTCTAGCGCGGATAACGTAGCGGTCCCTGCTAATCCTCAGCCAGATGCGAATTTGCACGCTGCGAATTCGAACAACGGTCCCCAGTATTCGACCGCGGAAGACAACGGCGTTTCTGGGGAGTTCTGGGTGGCTGACTCGATTCTTGCACGAATAAGCACATCGGCCAGAAATATTCAATCATCAGACGCAAGCAGGTGATTAAAAGTCCCTCCAATAAATGGAGAGTAATTGCTCCAAGTACTTTTTCGCCGCCCCGCGTTCAATGTATTGATGCGCAAATTGGTTACGGTAATTTCTCAGACAACCGTAACAACTTGTATTTTCAGCGCAACCACAATCGCCGTTAACGTGTTTAAGAGCAGTTTCAAGGCACGCTTTGAAGGTGTCCTTGTTCTCCAAACGGGCGACAAGTCCCGCACCGCCGGGCACGTTGTCGTAGAGAACAATTGGCGGAAGCGGATATTTTGCGCCCCCATACGCAACTGTTGAATTCAAATCTGTAGTAGGTACTTCGAGTCTTTCTGCCGCTCCTTCAACCAAAGCATATGCGAGCGAAAATGCAAACCATGTCGAGTCCATGGTCGTTTGCGGTTGACTTTTAAATTGGAGTTTGAGGACGTCTGTTACTACCTCGTGCCCAAGTGATACCTGCGGAAGTGATCCAGGACCGGCAGGGCATTTTTCGCCGTATGGAGTTAAGTGCCCTTTTTGGAACTCTTTGCGATTACGAAAGCCCGCGCCGCATTGTCCACAAACAAAGAATCCTGAACCACCGCGTCCTTCTGAGAGGACCACCATATAACCAGGAGAAACGTTAGTGACACCTACAAAACCCCAATCCATTGTTTTACCCTCACGCCCCTTGAAACCGGAAAAATATGGGCGTGTAGTAAAAACACGTATAGGACGTCCAGTGGGCTCTTTGGGTTTCCCGCGATTAGTGACAAAACCAAATTGTGGCTCGATATATTGGTATATCTTCAATCGATCGCAACCAGAGTGCTCCTCAAAGTTTGGCTGCTCGTCACCTTCCCGGTAAGGTTTTCGGTCAAAATACCCATGCGTCGTGCATCGAGCGTCCCACCAACGAGCCCATTCCTTTTCGGCTACTTTTTTCAAGCCGTACGAAGTCCATATTTTTTTGTTAGCGACCAGTTCGCTGGTGGGAGCAAATTCGGAAATCGCGATCGTGAGATCCCTCTGTAACGCGACGCCGTAATTCTCTTGAGCATTTTTGGTTTGGTGCGTGTCCAGTTCTACGACATCGACCGGAAAACCGTATTTAGGTATAATTGCCTTGCGTGATAAGAAAGATAGGACTTCTTCGCCGGCAATCGTTCGCGCACGGTCGCTAGCCCAAATCGCATTCCCGTATCCTTCGCGAGTCCCTTCTTGTCGTGACTTTTCCTCGAATTCTTTCACTTTTCGGTAGTCATCTGTCGTTTCCGCTTCGGCAAGCGCAATGCGACTGTTCTCACCTGTGACTTGGGCAATCCAAGTGCCATCAGCCAAACCTAATGGAGCAAGCATAGTTTCCGGGACAATTGCGCAAAGAGATTCCTCCAATTCCTTTTGGTGTTGCACCATATATGTTTTCAAATCTGCAACGCCAGAGGGATCCGCAAATTGTTGGACTAATGCCTCAACGGTCTTGAATCTCTCTCGCGAGTTTCTGAAAAAAGCCGAGAGCGCGGTTGCTGTAATGTGACGCGCGATGATTTTTTCGTTTTGCAGACTGAGTGTCGGCGCATGAACTTTGCCACTGAGCATTCTCTCTGGTCGCTCGAAATGATAGAGGTCATGCGGATTGCGTCGGCAATAGGTGATAGCAAAACCGGGGAATCCGCTGCGTCGCCCAACACGCCCGACGCGCTGGGCATAATTAAACGATTCAGGCGGAACATTTCGCAGAAACGCCGTATCGAGATCGCCCAAATCTACGCCAAGTTCAAAGGTAGTCGAACAACTGAGCACATCAATCTTGCCCTCTCTGAAATCTTTTTGAAATGTTCTCGCGCGTTCGTGATCCAGTTGCGCCGTGTGTTCTTCTACGCGGAGTCGGCCTGGCAAATCTTCTTCATAGAGAAGCCGGTAATGATCAGGTTCGAGATCGGCAAGTGTAGTTCTTTCGAGTGTGCCTGGACAGCGATGCCCAACACAGATCCCGCGAACGGAGACGGTTTGAAGTCGCCCACAAATGTTGCACCGGAAAAAAACGTCTTGAGGGTTGACCAGATGCAATCGGTACCAGTCCGGATTCAAGCGGCGAGCATCTTTGACTGAGACAAGTAATCGCTCTTGCTCGGATGGTGCGTGTTCATCGCATTGGGTTAGATTGTCCCAGATGTGCCGCAATGTTCTCACCGCCAATTCTTGGGCCTCTGCTCCAGAGGATTTGTGAGCCAGTAATCGTCTGTGTAACTGGGTGCGTTTCGTTCGTGCGCCGGCCCAACTCTGTACTTCGTTACGTCCTCTGGGTATTTGAAGCTGAAACTGCTTTTGAAAAGGAATTATATTCAGGTCGCTCCAATTCAGACTAATACCACTTGGCGTATTAACTTGGACTGCCCACGACGCTCGCATAGTATCCAAGAGCAAGAATTCCAAATCACGCGCTTCGGATTCGGTCAGTGACCAGGGCGGCTCACATAAGATTGGTGTCACCGCAAGCCAGTCTGGACGTTGGATAGACCAACGGACGAGTCCAACACCTTCCAGTGCAACCCACGGGTCATCTGCCAGCAATTCGTGGTAGAGTACATGCCAGATATTCTTTCGCACTGTCAATTCGTCGTCAGATTGTTTTTGTTTGAAATAAGCACGGTGGTCTCGATACGCGTGATCCGCCAAAATCGAGAGACTGATTCCATCCGGTGGAAAGTTTTCTACTCGGCGCGCAATCTTGAGGAGAGTATTGCGATCAAGAATCTCCCGGTATGATTCTTGCAGATACCACGCAAAAAAAGCGGCTTCTTGACGCCCGTCGGCAAACGCAAGCACTTTTCTCCGCTTTTCCGGCAGACTCTTGTGCAGGGTCGTGGCGATAACGACATGAGGGCCGTCCGCACCAAACACGACTTCTTGAACTGGATTCCGTCCGGCCGCGCTGTAGCCGCAGACACCGCATTTTCTTATCTGGTCTGCCTTATCTTCCTTGCGGGACTCTTCCGGGATAACGCGGATTGACTCACTGTGATCACAGCGCAATACTTTCTTTGAGATCTCGCCGCATCGAACGCAGAGTTGCCAGATTTGCGGCCTCGCGCCTCCGTCATCATCGTCTTGGTCGTCGTCGCTTTCTAGGATGTCTGAATCATTCTCGATTGGGCGCAGAAAGGTGCTTCCAAAACTGTCCTGACTTGCATCTCGACTCGGTTCGAAAACCTTGCCGCCCTGTATCCCCTTTTGTGCAACGAGATAATGTTGCCCACATTGTTTACATAGCGCAATTTCAAAAGCGATGCCTTCACCCAGTGAATTCCGGTCAAGCGAAATTCTCTTTTGCGGGAGAAAGGAGAGAAATGCCCCCTCTAGCGCACGCAAAAACAAGTGGTAGCGCGCTGAGAGCAGCGGTGTCTCAGTGCCTGGGATTTGGCTTTGCAAGAGTAATTCAACCAGTTGGGCAAGGGCAGGGAGACGACGCTCAGAATCCAGATCATCGAAAATTCGATCCGCGATTACTTGTGCCTGATCTGGATTTCCCGTGATAAGGTCCCGAAGACGCGCGGTACGATTATCGCGCTGCAACAGACGGGCCACATGTGTTTTGGACCGGTCGCCTGCCTGAAGTGAGACCCCCAATCTATTGGCAAGACCTGTCATGCGATCATTGATTGACTGGGTATTTTCAGCAAGAGCGCTGGCGAGGAACTGATAATCTTCAAAAGTGAGTTGCTCAGTGCTTGCTTCGGGATGCGGTTCGTTTTCTCCAAGAATTACGTCTTGCGGATCGAACTTCTCGTTCTCGCCAAAAAGATCAGAAGCGAATTTGGCAACCGCAGCCTGGCCGTCTTGTCCATCAACAAGCGTCGCGCTCGTTGCAACGCACCGGAAAGGTTTTTGGCGACCGCCTTCGCGCAGGCGTTGTTTGAGGCGCGCAATTAGCATTGCCATTTCAATTCCACGCGATCCACGATATTGATGCGCCTCGTCCAAGACGAGATACGTCCACCACTGCGCCATGCCATTGTCGAAAAGCGAGCTATCATCGGGGCGCAGGAGTAGATATTCAAGCATCGAATAGTTGGTCAGGAGTATATGCGGTGGGTCCTCGCGCATCTCAGAACGTAACACCATTTCGCCGTTGACGACCTTGCCGTTACGAACCTGACGAACACCTTTTTTATCTCGTTCAGCGAGAAGGTCTTTGGCATGACGGCGCGAATCATTTTCGTCCTCCGGTGTCTCGCCGATGTATTGCCCGAAGGTAAAACCAAAAGGCGAATTGTTTTCGGCCAGCCGTTTGCATATTTCTCCCAATCGCTCGCGCTGATCGTTGGCAAGTGCGTTCATCGGATATAGAATCAAGGCGCGCACACCGGGGCACAACTTTCCCGCCTTGAATTCTCTGTAGAGATGGAGCAAGATTGGATAGAGAAACGCTTCGGTTTTACCGCTTCCAGTTCCAGTCGCGACGACGACGTTTTTTCCGGCGGTTATTTGCCGAATCGCGTCGGCTTGATGTTTGTAGAGAGGTCCCTCATACAACGCTTTGAGTAAACCACTGTCAATAGAATGTCCAAGCAATTGGCGGAACAACGCTGCCGGCGTCTCGGCGCGTTTGAACACCGGCGTGGATTCCAGATATGGTCCCTTGCTCAAGCGACCAGAGTCTAAGGCGTCCTCAAATGATTTGCGGAGTTCAGGGTCGCGAAAGTAAAACGTCGTAAGCAAGTAGCGTTTGTAGCGTTCTTCGATTTCATGGGACAGAGCGATTGGATCCATGAGCTTTCACTCTCAGCGAATTTCAAAGACCGCATTCTGATGTTTTTCGAGCAGGTGTTTCATTTCTTCCTCAGGCGAATGTTTGCTCAGCAGATACCCGTCGCATAGTTTGCACTTCCGCATCTTCGAGAGATTTATTCCAATAACTTGTTGTATCTCGTCATCATCGGTAACATGTATGAAATGTTTTTCTCGTGGACCAATACCACCGAGCTTCGGTGCTTCTTCACAAATCTTGGAGTGTGAGTACATCAAGTCAGTTTTGTTTCTTGGATCGTCTATCGGAATGTATTTATCGCAATAATAACACTTGAATATCGCGTAGGGAAGCTTAGAGTCGCGGGCACGGATATCCTGGTAGGTTGGTGGAGTGAAAAAATCGCACAGATGAGAAGTCGTTACGTGCTCGAAAAGCGAATGCCTGTCATGTGTAGGATAACCGCACTGCTTGCAATAAATTTGGATTATGACATTGCAGAGAGGTTGATCATATTCCAAGCCTTGTGACACAACCTTTGCTTCAAGTACATACGTACCTGCTTGCCTTAACACTGGCGCACCCTCGAAATCCCGTAACGGTTTCGCCAGCACGCTCTCATCAACTCTCGTCTGACATTGATGAAGCCCCGTCTGAGCAAAGCCGATGCGAACTTGGTCTGCCCAACGTGGCCGCGGAAGCAATAGCCATAGAATCTTCTCTGAGGTTGCTCGAAAATCGTTGCGTGAAAGCGCTGCGGGCTTGTCGGTCCATTTGGTTGGCAGTTGGTCTTCTTCGCCTATTGCCCACCATATTCGTTCAATCTGGACAGTAATCTGGACCTGCTGTCGTTCTTCTCCGTTCTCTGGCATAACCAGCCATTTGGTTTTGTCCCGACCTGGCTCAGCAGGAATTAATACTCTTGTTCCCTGTTCCCAAGTTTCGAAGGATAATTCGCGCTCGAGATCGGTCAAAGGCTGAATTCGGCACATATCATTATGGCTGAACTCGATAACTCCTGTCGAATGTCCAGCCTCAGAAGGCAATGGCGTGTGCGGATTGACTGTAATGCTCTGTAACCCTGCGACAAACCTGAAATCCAAGCTTTCTACCTTTGAATATTCATTATTGTAGAATCGAAGAAGGTACCACCCACCCTGCCGGTTAGCGAATTCTCCTTCGGGTAGGTGCACGTCCTTGCCTTCAATAGTTGGTTTAAACGATGTGCGCCATTCGCCTTTTGCCCGGCCTTCTTCACCGACAACAATCGTCGTTATCCCATTCCAAACTTCGTCATCTAAAGCATGGATTTTCGGCAACGCGCCTCCGAAAAGCGGTCCGAAATACTCGTTGGCATCACCTATTCTATTTCCGACCAATTCAAAACGAGGCGACTTCGATTCAATAACAATAAGTTTGTCGCTTGGAGTACGGAAGCGAATCTTGTTCTCAGCATCCTTGTCCCAGACATAGTAGAATGCATTGTAGTTACCCAATGAAGTATCTTCTGTATACCCGGCTTTGTCTGGTATCCAAGTTGCTGGAACAACGACCAGGTATGCGCCAAATGAAGGTTCCCGGACGCGACGACCTTGTTTTTGGTCTTCACCGATCAATTTGAAAATCAGATGGTCAGTGCCTTGTTGGCCCAGATGGACTTCATAAACATCTTGGTCTCCAGAACACACAATAATCTTACCAAATGCTTCTTGAAGACGCCAACAATAATCCTTTGAATCATCTTTCTCCAGAACCTGATCGTTCTGATAGATCCGAAAGTTGGCAGTCTCTAGGATTTCCTCCGGCAATTCCACAGCAAATATCCACTGACGCTCCTTCTGCCAGCAGACAATTTCAGGCTGCGGACCTCGTACGTGATGTTGTCCTTGGAGCATTACACGTTGCTCTGGTTCTAGTCGTTCTGGTGGTCTGTTAGCCAGTGTGGTTTGTATTTCTTCATCTATGATGGATTGATCGGCTGCTTGGGGTGAAAGGCCATGCACTTTGCGATGTTGATCGTCTTCCTCGGCTTGCTGAATGTTGAGGCCGTTTTCAATTGTTATGCCTTGTGCGGGCTCAGTAACCAGAGAGACCGAACGAGCGCTGAGCAATTGATCTGTCCAGTCACGCGTGCGTTTGGCGTCTGCTAGCAATTCTTCAGCTTTTCGCTGCATTTCTTCCGCTTGTTGCTTTGCGTGTTCTGCATCTTGAAGTGATTTCTTGGCTTGGATGCTTTTTTGTTTAGCTTCTGACAACATCCGCTCGGCTTCTGCCTGTGCCTTTTCTGCACTCATTCTTTCTGTCTCGGCTTGGCGGCGCGCTTGTTGCGTTTCAAGGTAGAGTTTCTCTGTCTCAGAATGTTCCTGCCTCGCTTCACGCATCTTCTGTTCGGCTTCGGCATTTGCTTTTTCCGTTTTCAAGTTTTCTGATTGGGAGTGTTGTTGCTCCTGTTCCGCTTCGATGCGCACCTTTTCAGCTCTCAGGCTTTCTGCTTCAGCTAACTGTCTTGCTTGCTCGGCAGCGCGCTGTAATCCCTCTGCTCGGGTAAACTCCTCCTTCGCATGTTCTAATGCTTGTGCCGCCTCGCGTCTTACCTTATCTGCTTGGCAGCGCTCCGCTTGCATCTGTTCGAGTATTTTCGTATTTTCATCTCGATCCTTCTGAGCCAACCTTCGATTCTCTTCGGTCTCCCGTTTTTCGTCTTGGGTTTCCTGTAGAGTTTGCCTTGTCAGGGTGAGTGCATCTTCGATTCGCAATCGTTCCGCCTTGGCTTCCTGCAATTTCAAGTTCGCATCGCTCACCAATCTATGAGCGCGGCGCAATGTCACGATGCTGAAAACGAGAGCAATCGTAGACAGAGAAATCAGGACGATAATGGTAACTGTATCCATGATTCCCTACTCGATTTTTCTGCAATTCCAGTCGAACTGCAAGGCTGGTTTTTTCGGTAGGAGCAAAGGTGCAGGGTGGGTTAAAATAAATACACCTGTGGCAGGCGCAGTCTCTCGCCGGTCAACAGGTGCATGCGTAGTGCCGATCGTTGCGGTACAAGTCTCATCATCCATTCTTGGGATGACCCATAGAACAGCAATGTTCTAATCCGCGACGGTTGGAAAGTTCATCAGAACTTTCTCTATTATACCGCAAAAACCGGGAAACACAAAATTCCTTTGACTAGATTTCAGAGCAGAACGATCGCCGTGAGCTCCTCGATGAAACAAGGACTCTCTGGGGGCTGATTTTCTATTTCCGCATAGTCAACCCCAATTTCATCTCACGTCAGGCACCGTATAGGGTGAGTTCCGCTTGAAGCGCCCCGATGTCGCCCACCCAACGAATTTGTCGCCGCACTTGGGTTGTGCTACGAAGTCGCAATGACACCAACCATCTCGTTTGTCGGCGTCGCACTTGGGGTCTGCATCGCGCAGATTGCGGCAAGGTCAAATGTCGGGTAGTGTCCCTGTAACGGGGGAGAAGGCGTGACACCTCAAAATGACTCGGTAAAACAAGCACTTTTTGGCATCCAAAATCGCTTTCACCCTTTACAGGGACACTACCAAAATCTGATGGGTCAATGTGTCGCGTAATATTCCGCCACGGCGTGAAAGGACTCTTTCGGCTCCCACGGCATATCGGGATAGGTCGTGCCGTGCTTGTCGATATGACTTTTCACCAAACTATAATTGGCGATGTCAAAATCGAATTTGATTTGCTTGAACACTTGCTTCTCCGCTTCATCCTTGAATGGCACCGGTTGGACAAATGTGAACACAAATGCTCCATCGACACCGGCGTGATCGATGACGCGAAGCTGGTCGGCAACTTCGCGCGCCTGAGTCCCTTGATCGTACACGTAATCGCCCTTGAGCCGTGGCGGCATCGTGCTAAAATCGATGATGTTCCATCCCATTCCACCCGCGTCCTCTGCGCCGCGGTACGTGCAACAACCGAACTCGGTAATCGCGACCGGTTTGTGTTGTGTCAAACATCGCTTGATGAGATCGCCGTATTGATCTTTGATCCGCGCGTCTCGATACAGATCAGTGCAGACAAAATCAAAGATACTCCAATCCACCGTTTCAAGTGGGACGGAACAGTACGTCACCTTGCCGTGAAAGGCTTGCCGTACTGCCGCGTTTGCCTTCGTCAAAAAGCCGTTGAGGGGCTGGTTATGCGCGCCTGCCCTAATCGTTTCCCAGGAGATGGGATTGCCGATTCGCTCTAGAAAATTATTGCCCTCCAAGATGCCATGCATAAAAAGCGTTAGTTCGCTGCCGACGCTGAGCACCAGTTGGTTCCGCCATCGGGCGCCAAGCGCTTCGGCTGATGCAGCAACGCGCGCGATGTAATCCAATGTCTCCTCCTGGCTCTGGTCCCATATCTCTGGCGACAGCCATACCTCCAGACCTTGCGTCAGGGCATCCTCGGTCGCGATCATCAACCGTTCGATATCGAGACCGCAGATTCTCACCGCGTTGCAGTGCACATCGTTCTTGATGATTTCCAATTCGCGATGCACGGTTCTCGGATCGAAAACCGGACGCCATTCACGTCCCATCATCACCCGCCCCACATCGTAGCAGACGCCCTTGCGGTTCATCGATTTACTCCTCCGGTGTTATAGTGACACTACCATGACAATATCATGCTCATGTAAACTCAATATAAACCGGTAAGCGCAAAATACGACCTTGCCTGAATCGAGCGGCAAGGTCGTGTGGCTCCACATTCCGCTTCAATCAATCGTCCGGAGAAAACAAGTGACGATACAGCGCGTCCCATTCGCGATCGGTGAGCTTGCGCCGCGTCGCCGTTAGTTGCCCCGCTTGCGATCCTCCATACTGTCACAATCCCATGCTGGGCGGTGTTTTCTTTTTAGAGACGTAAGTGTTGGAGAGAGAACATCATGATCAAACGCATCTTGACTCTGGTTGCGGTCTTGGCGGTGGCGGCAGCACTGTTGGTTGGAGCAATCATCGCCTATTTCGTCGTTGGACACAGTCAGAGGCTGACGCTTCCCGCGCCTGCCGGACTTTATCCCGTTGGTCGGACGATTACCGAATGGAGCGACGCGACGCGTCTGGAAACGCTCGGCGGCGCGCCCGGTCAGCATCGCACCCTCTCCGTGTGGATTTGGTATCCCGCCGCGCGCGCCGGCTTACCGGTGCCGTACATGCCGGCCGAGTGGGCGCATTCGCGTTACACGGGCATCGGAACGCTGCTGTTCCAGTCGCTCGATTCGATCCACAGTCACGCTACCGGTGCCGTGCCGAGTTCCCAGGGCGCGCCATTCCCGGTGCTGGTCTTCGAGCCAGGTATGGGTCGGTTGATTCCAGATTACACCACGCTGACGGAAGACCTCGCCAGCCGCGGGTACGTTGTTATCGGTTTGAATCCGACTTACAGCGCGGCGATCACGGTGCTGAATGGACAGGTCATCGCGAGCAGCGCGCTCGGTAACATCCCGGACAATGCGACGTCTGAGCAGTTGCAACAGATTGGCGATAGACTGGTCGCGATTTGGGCGGCAGACGACCGTTTTGCGATCGACCAAGCCGTTCGCATGAATGGCAGCCCGAGCAGTCCGTTCGCCGGGCGACTGGATGTGCAGCGCGTTGGGCTATTGGGGCATTCGTTCGGCGGCGCCGCGGCATTTGAGGCGTGTCATCTCGACGCGCGATGCGGCGCGGCAGCAGACCTCGACGGTACGCCGTTTGGTAGCGTGGTTCAGGCGGGGTTGGATCATCCCGTGCTATTCGTCTCAAGCGAACACGGCAGCGATGCGAACAACCCGGCGATGCAAAAATCTGACCGCGATCTGGCAGCCATCTTCGCGAGTGCGCCGTTGAGTTATCAAGTGACGATCCTGGGCGCGCGGCACTTTAATTTCACCGATGTGGCACTGGGATTCCATCCAGCGGAACGATTGGCGGGCGTGCTCGGAAGCATCGACGGCACGCGCGGACTGCGCATCACCTCGGAATATCTGGCGGCGTTTTTCGATCAAACGCTCAAGAATCAACCATCGCCCTTACTTCAAGGTGCATCAAAGGATTACCCGGAAGTGCAATTCACTTCTCATTCGGCAAAGTAACGATAAACGTCGCCCCCGCACCGGTCTTGCTTTCTAACGCAATCGTGCCCTGATGCATCTCGACAATTTTCTTTGCGATGGCCAGCCCCAGCCCGCTGCCTTCGGTCGAACACCGCCGCGACTTGTCCGCTTTGTAAAAGCGCTCGAATACGCGCGCCTGGTCTGACCCGGGAATGCCGATGCCGGTATCGGTGATCTTGAATTCGATTTTGTCATTCTGGCGGCAGAGCGCGATGGAAATCTTGCCGCCCTCCGGCGTAAACTTGATCGCGTTGTGGATCAAATTCGCCCAGACCTGGCTCAGCAGGTCTTCGTCGGCGGCGACGGCGACATCGTCCAGGGCAACGTCCATGTCGATCTGTTTGCTCGTCCATTGCGGCTCACACGCCAAGATCAGATTGCGAATCTGTTTATCGAGCCGGTACGGTTTCGCCTCCAGCTTGAATTCCCGCGATTCCAAAGAAGCGAGCTTGAGCAAATTGTCGGTGATTCTCGACAGCCGTTGGCTTTCGTCTTCGATAATGGTAAGATAGTGATTCCGTTCCTCCGCGCTGAGATGGTCGCTACGCAGCGCCAGCGCAAAGCCGCGGATGGAAGTCAGCGGCGATTGGATTTCGTGCGACACGTTCGAGATGAACTCCTGCCGCATTTTCTCCAGGGCGTTCAATTCCAACGCCATTTCATTCACGCTTTGCCTCAAAGCCCTCACCGGATGATTGTCGCGCAAGGTGTCATCCAGCCGAACGCTAAAATCCCCTTTCGTGATCCGCTGGATCGCGTCAATGATGGGGGCGAATACATTCATCTCGGGCATCCATCCCTTGGATCTCGCAAAGCGGGCAATGCCGCTGATGAACAGCCCCATGAGCACCAAGCCCAGAAGTGAATTGACAAGCTGAACGAATAGCCGCGGAGGATTCAGGCGCGTCAGGGTATAGATGTAGGCAGTCAAGTAGAAAGTAATGATGAACATACCGCTGAGGGAGAGCAAGACGAAAATGCCCCACACGACGGCGATCAACTTTGCGTGCGTCTTCATGAATTCAGCTCCAACCGATAGCCCAAGCCGCGGATCGTGGTGATCCTGAAGGAATGTTTCTCTTCCGCGAAACGCTCGCGCAGCCGATTGATGTGCACGTCCAGCGTCCGCTCGTTCCCCTCGAAACCATAGCCCCAGATGTCTTCGATCAGTTGATCGCGCGAAAAGGTTTGCCCCGGCGAACTGGCAAGCTTGAACAGCAATTCAAATTCCTTAAGAGGCAGGGTGAGTGCGGTATCGTTCACTCTCACTTGGTACGCCTTGCGGTCCATGAACAATTCCCCGATTTGGACCGTCTGCGCGGTTGCCATGCGATACCGTTTCAAAAGCGCTTTCACGCGCGCGACCATTTCCAGCGGCTCGAACGGCTTGACCAGATAGTCGTCCGCGCCCAACTGAAAGCCCTTGAGTTTTTGGCTGGTTTCGCCTTTGGCGGTGAGCATCAGCAGGGGAATGTCATACGCTTCTCGCAACTGGCGGCAGAGTTCCCAGCCATCCATCTTCGGCATCATAACGTCGAGGATAACCAAATCGACCTTGATCGTTTCGAGTTTTGCAAGCGCGTCGACGCCATCGCGCGCTTCCGTGATGTCGAAACCTTCCTGCGCTAGAAATACGCGCACCAATTCTCGAATATGTGGGTCGTCATCTACGATCAATATCGCACTCATTCTACCGATCCGATCATTCGCGTAAACAAAAGATATGCCAATTGCTTAAACTGAATATAAACGAACCGGATGGCTAGTCCTCCAAATGAACGATGCCGCGCTGGACCGCGACAGTCACCGCCTGCGTGCGATCGCCCACGTCCAGTTTCTCGAAGATGTGAAGCAGATGCGTCTTGACTGTGGCTTCGCTGATGTGGAGTTGGCGACCGAGTTCTTTGTTGCTCGCTCCATGCGCGACCATCGTCAACACTTGGATTTCCCGCGCGCTCAACATCTTCTCCGCTGGCGCGCGCATCCGTCCCATCAGCCGCGCGGCAACCGCCGGCGCGAGGAACGATTCGCCTTTCGCCGTGGCGCGGATCGCGCGAAAGAGGTCTTCGCGCGGCGCGTCCTTGAGCAAATAGCCAGTCGCACCCGCTTCGATCGCGCGCAGGATCTCGGCATCGCTGTCATACGTGGTGAGCACGAGCACCTGAATGGCGGGCTGGCGGCGTCTGATCTCCGTCGTCGCGGCGACGCCGTCCAGCTCTGGCATCCGCAAGTCCATCAGGACGACATCGGGCACAAGCTGTACCGCTAATTCGATGGCTTGCTTGCCGTTCGTCGCCTCGCTGATCACTTCAAACTCTGGCTGCGCGGCAAGCATTCCGACTAGTACTCCGTCACACTGATATTGCAGCGTTTGACGATTTGAGTATCCTTGGGATAATCAATCAAACTCAAGGAGTACTCGATGCCCAAAAAGTATATTGTCAAACTCAAATCTGACGAACGCAAGCAGTTGCGTGCACTGGTTCGCAACGGCAAAAGTTCAGCCAAATCGCTTACTCGTGCACGTATCTTGCTCAAAGCTGATAATACGCCAGGTCTGCCCGGCTGGACGGACGAAGCCATCAGCGATGCCTTCGATGTCAGCGTCGCTACGATTGAGCGAGTGCGGCAAACGTATGTGCGTCAAGGTCTGGATGCCGCTCTGAAACGTCGTGCTCGATCCCAGGAACGCGCTCGGCGACTCAACGGGAAGCAAGAAGCCCATCTAATCGCACTAGCGTGCAGTGATCCACCCACCGGTCACGAGCGATGGACGCTGCGCTTGCTGGCGGATCGCATGGTCAAGCTCGAATACGTCGAGGAACTCTCCCATGAAACCGTCCGCCGTACGCTTAAAAAAACGAACTCAAGCCGTGGTTGAAAAAAGAATGGTGTATTCCACCCAAAGCCAATGGCGCGTTTGTGGCACAGATGGAAGAGGTGTTGGATCTCTATGAAAAACCGTATGATTCTCATCGTCCGCTGGTCTGCATGGATGAAACGAGTAAGCAATTAGTGAGCGACGTGCAAACGCCATTACCCCCACAGCCCGGTCAAACCGCGCGACAGGATTATGAATACGAACGCCAGGGTGTGTGCAACCTGTTCATCGGGTTCGAACCTTTACAAAGTCAGCGGCACGTTCAAGTCACGAATCAACGGACCGCCGTCGATTGGGCGCATTTCATGCAAGACCTGGCTGAGATGCATTATCCCGACGCCGAGAAAATTGTGGTCGTCATGGACAACTTGAACACACACGGCCCAGGTTCGTTCTACGAAGCATTTCCTCCGGCAGAAGCCAAGCGACTCGCCGCCCGGTTTGAGTTTCATTATACGCCCAAGCATGGCAGTTGGCTCAACATGGCTGAGATCGAATTGAGCGCATTAAGTCGAATGTGTTTGGATCGCCGGATACCTGATCAAGCTACGCTGACCCGTGAAGTCTCCGCTTGGGAGAGCGAACGCAATGCCAAGTCTGTGACGGTCGAGTGGCGATTCACCACCGATGACGCGCGCATCAAACTCAAGAAACTTTACCCAGTAATATCAGTGTGACGGAGTACTAGTCCAGTGCGGACGACCGGGTGATCGTCGGCAATCAGAATCCGGATTTGCCCCTCCATCAGCTTGTCTCCATATTCGTTGCGATGGGAATCTCAATCACGAGTGTCGTGCCTTCGGTCGCCGCGCTTTCGATCGACAAATGTCCGCCTAGCCGCTCGACGCGCTGGCGCATGCCGGCTAAGCCAAAACCATCCGCCTCTTTGTCCGACCCAATCTGCGCTGGGTCGAACCCAATGCCGTCGTCGTTCACATCCATCACGACCTGATCGTTCATGTAAGAAAGCGTCAGAGTGACTTGATGAGCGTGCGCGTGCTTGGAAACATTCGCCAGAGCTTCTTGCGCGGCGCGCAAGAGGGTCACTTCGAGTTCGGGCGGCAGCGTGCAAGGACTGCCGGTGATCGAGACGGCAGCGGGAATGTGGTTCTCGCCGTTCCAATGTTGAGCGACGCGCGCGAGCGCTTGCGGCAGCGCGTCGCGTTCGAGCGCCTCTGGTTGCAGCGCCCAGACGAAACGGCGCGCCTCCGCTAGATTATCGCGCGCCGCGCGCCGCGCCTGATCGAGATGTTTAGCCGTGGCGGACACATCCATCGGCAAGGTCTGCTCCGCGGCTTCCAGATGCATGACGATGCTCACCAACCCCTGCGCCAGCGTATCGTGAATCTCGCGCGCCAGCCGCGTGCGTTCTTCAAGAATGCCTGCCTGATGTTCTGCCATCGCTAGCTCGCCTTGCGTTGCCTGAAGTTGTTCGAGCAAAGCTAGGCGTTCCCGGCTTTGGCGTGCGAACTGCGTGATCCATGCAACGATCAGGACGCCGAGCAAGAGTCCGGCGCTGCTAGAAAAAACCCGCAGCAAACTATCCACGGAGGGTGATTCTATCGCCGGGCTGATATGCTCTGCGATGACGGCGGCACCGGTCAGAATGCCAATGAGGACTGCCCAACGCATCGGCAAGAAGCGAAAGGCATAGCCAGAGGCAAACAGGAATAGAAATGTATAACTTGGGTTCAGCCACACGAGCGCGGCGGTCAGCACGAGGTTGAGCAGGAGAAAGGGCACCATCCGGTCGGCGCGCGATCGCCACTGGAATTGCCGAAACATAACCAGCCAGTGCGAGAGGGCGAATGCGGCGACCAAAATGATGATAGTCAGCACCTTGCCCGGCGGCTGGTCCGAGGTGGTCAGCAGCGATACCAGCGGATAAAAGAGAAGCACGTATAGGACGATGCTCCAGAGGTACATCCGCCAGTCGTAAAGGGTGCGCGTGGACAACTTTCTATTGGCAAAACCTAGAGGCAACAGGCGTTTGGCTTGCATACGAAAACCAACAGGATTATACACCCGTTTTCCGCTGCTCGACCTTACATAAGCAATCGTTGCGATGGCTGAGCGCAGCGAAAGTGTTCCTCAAGCGCAAGCGTGGATTCGATCCGGGCAGCCGATTTTCAACGATTAACCCAGAACGTCGCACAACTTTTCGGCAAATTCTTGTGGATGATTTACAAAGCCCGCATGATTGCCGAGGAACTCGACGACCGCCGCGCTGTTCAGCTCGACCGAGGCAGCACCAACCCAGGGACCAACTGAGGCACGCGCCGCTTGTATTCCGTGTACTGCTCGCCGAAAGTCTCGGTCAGCAGCATTTCTTCCGTATGAATCTTGAATTCGAAAAAGACGAGTATGACCAGAACCGCAAGCAGCATGATGCCCAAGCCGTTCATCAGCATCGTGCCGAATGCCATGCCGAGCAATCCGGTGTAAATGGGATGGCGCGTAATTCGATAAGGACCACTCGTCCGCAGTTGGTGATCTTGCTTGACCATCGCCGCGCCGGACCACAGAGTTCCTAACACCCAACGTGCCCACAGGACAAATAGCGTGGATACCACCAGGACAGCGATGCCCGCTGTCCACAACCAAGCGGAGTTGAATGTAATTGGTGCCCAGAAATTGGCGGGCACAAAACGCGTAACTAAAACAAATAGGACAAGCCCACCCACGCGATCCAGCCACTCCGCGCCTCTGCGCTGCTCGATTACCTTTGGCCCGAAGTATGCGTTGTAAAGCCAGCCTACGAGCCACACGGCGCCGACTAATCCCCAAGTGATGAGATACCACTGACTATTTGTCATCTGAAACATCTCCTATCCTTCGTCGTTTTCTGGAGAAGATTATCGCATGATAGCGCGGAGAATCCAACCATCTACCGATTGCTTTTCGGCAATCGATAGATTGATCGCCGTGTCCACCGATCGGTGGATGCCAAGTGGAAGGGGGGATAATAAGGAGTCGGAATACTTTGAACGCCTCAGCGCGATGTCACGCCCGACTCACCACGCGAAATGAGGTCAACGAACAACTGTGCCAAACAACAAACACCTGCCGCGACGCGCGTGCGCGTCAAACGACAGGTGCTGTGACCTTTGAATATTTGCGATCGGATGCGGCAAACGGTGAACTATCAATGTTCATCTGCTCACTTCCTCAATGAAGCAAGAACGTGCCGTACACCCGGGTCCGAGATAAACCTACTCTTCTATTATACCCCCACGCGCCCGGATTACAAAACGCGCGACTTGCGATCGCGCACTTGCCGCACATTGCCGCCGCTTTGCCATCGCGCCGGCCGCGGCACCGTCGGTGCCTAGCCCGCCCAGCAGAACGAGACGATCCCGCGAGTCCGGACAACCCGGTTGCGCAGGATTTATTCGTACCGACTCTTGCGCTGTTGACACGTATCTATCCAAGCGTATTCGGGCCGGTTATAAGGTGGCTATTGTAGAGCTCACATTGACTGAACCAGAAGGTCAACAAACTGCCGGGCGTACTCCCATTACGCGCGACGTGGCGCGCATCGTCAGTCATAAGTCCATCCGATCAAGCTATGTTCACAGTTCAATATGATTTCTATGGGATCGTAATTGATTCCAGGGCTGCCATTGGGCCCGCTCGGAGGTGCGTCCGATGTCTACCCTTCGAAACATTCAGCGCATTTTGAGGGTGACCAAAAAGTTCATACGCGGATGTATTGCACGGAGATAGCGGAAGCCGTAGCGGCGAAGACTACGCCAGAAAACCGCGACGTCCATCAAATTCGTTATCAAAATGCGCGGCGGGTACTTACCCGCCGCGCATTGCCATTGGTCTGGCCTCATGTTGGATATGCTCAGGGCTAGTTGAAACCCAACAAATGCAAGTTCCTTGCCCCGAGACCTGCTATTAACTCGCGAATACTCCTCCGCCTTCAAATTCGCTTAACATGCCCACCAATCTTTCCAAAGACTCACCGCTGTGCTGGACATTTCGATTGGGTTTCAGGGACGGCTTTGGTGCAAGCCGTCCTTTTGGTATGCTACGATCAAACTGCACGAGCCAGGTTCCGGCCATGGTTCTGAAGACAACCTATACATGCTTCGCAAACTTGCCCATTGTTAGCTGTTCTGACGAAATTATGATGCCGATTGGTTAAACAGCTATCGGACAGATCGGCCCCGATCAATTGAGAACATCTACTCGTCGCACAAGAAACGTTGTCAGAACACATTTGAATTCTAATAGTCGGGTTCAAGCGCGTTGCAGAGCGTAGCGGAGGGGAGGCACGGGTCGTCGTCACGTGTGCAGAGAAGGCGTCCAAGGCTGCTGTCGTATTTCCCAGTCCGCGCGCATGCCACGACGTCTTGAGCGGCATCCGTGCTTGAGATCGCGTGATTGGTTGGCTCTCCAGACTCAGAACCAATCGGTGTCCAGCTCCTCCACGACGGCAATGGTTGGCGAGGCGATGGACGTCTTAGTGAGCGGGTATCCGTACGGGTCACCGCTGCTGCTAGGCGCGCGGATGTCGGTTGGATTTCCGCCGGTGAGGTTGAAGATGCCGTGTTGCAGCGACCCTGCGGTGCAATCGCTGAACGTCACCGGGCTAAAGAGCGGTATGTGCGGGGAATCCGACGGAACCTCCACGATCCATTCGGCCGACTGGCCGAACGCCACGATGCCCGTCGGGGCGGGGAAACCCACACTGCGACCGATACCCCGGGAGATGTTCAGCATCGAGACGAAACCGAAGTCCGGCTGCGGCGCGCAGACGACGACGAATATTTCGTCTCCCGGTGCCACCGGGAAGTTCTTCACCGCCACAGCAGAGTCCTTGTGCAGTTCGGTGTACCACTCTGTCCATGCCCACCACGTGACGCTGGCCGACTCCCATGGCCAGAAGCCTGGGGGGTTCACCTGCGCGGCTACACCTGCCTGCAGGACCTGCTTCGCCGCGGGCTCGTCTAGGCTCGGTGCGCCGTCCAGCCCCACCCAGAAAGCGACCGCGATCGTGTCGTTGGGAGAAATCGCTGGCACCTCCGGTAGTTGCCATTGACCGAACACCATCGTGGCAGGCTGCGTAAAATCCGACCCTTGCGCTGGGGCCATCAGTTTGACGACCCCCGCCCAGCCATTAGTACCCAATTCGTCGGCCGTTCTACGTAGGGGATCGCGGGTGCTCATTATCGGGTCGACCGCGAGCTCCGCTTGGTCGAATCTAACCGGACGCGCGAAAGCCCGCTTCCAGAGTCGGGCGAGCTGCGGTTCCTCCTTGGGGTCGGGTCGCCGCGGAAAGCCATGGCGCAAAAGCTCCTCTTGCGACGCTGTGTGGGGATCGAAGCGCCTGGGGGGCGGCGGGTACGTCCGCAGACTACGCAACACATCGGAATTACGCACATTGCTGCTCATGTTCCCTCCCTTGTGGCATTTCGGGATTCACAGGGGGTTTTCCAGACTTCGGCGCTGGGAGCATCGATGACTATGGAGGCCTCAGCGATTAGATTCTCGTCCAGCGGTTTATACTGCACCGACTCTTAGAAATCAGTGTACCTATGCGTCGCACAATAAACATTGACAGGACATCCGGTTGGTGCTCAACCGCTGGACGTCGCACAACCGATGTGGTCAGAATATCTCCCGTCAAGATCAAAGCGCCTCAAAAAGGCTAGCGAAGTCCCGCCAACCCGTAGCTCTTTCGAAGTCAGTATAGACGATATCATTGTTTCGTTAAAGCTTCGCAGTATTGGGTATAGAGGCTCTCCTGCTCAGCAATTACTATACGACAACATTGCTCCGCCGGCCACAAAATACCTAGATACTTGTCCGTAACATCCGGATTCGTCACGCTAAGGAAAGTGCCACTATCTAAAATGTAATGCGCGACATCGTTGCGGTAATCGCTCAACTCACGGTCAAAGAAATCTTTGATAGGGCGTCCAACAAGAGTGTTATGGTTCGTATGCATTTCGCGATCGTCGGGTATGGTTTCCTTTTTGCTGGATAGATCAACGCTATGCTCTCTGGCAAGGCGGTATATCTCTGGACGCAAGTGATTGTAGATTCCCTCGAGTATCTTATAGTAACATAGGAATCTATAGAGTGGACTCATCGTATTCTTCGCCTCGCGATAAAGGGCATAAACAGGCAACATTTCTGGATGCAATGTGTTTTCGGTAGGATTGATTAGGATTTCCTGGTACGGCGTAGTAAACTCAAATGATTGAACCTTATTCTTTTCATCCGAATAATTCACTCGGGCTATGATTATGGGAACATTTGCTACATACGAAATGTAATCGAGGAATGGAACGAGACCCTGATGAAAAGCGCTCCGCGCTTGTTGGAATGTATTGGCACGACAACGGAAGGTCACACCCGAGAATTCACTCTGAGCATTAGTGACAAGATTGAATACGCCGAGCGGTGTCTGGATCGCGTAATCCGAGTGCCCTGGTTGAGGCTTGAAGAACGATGTACCGAGAGTGGCATCTACCGCACCACTGATTGAGCCTGAAAATCCAGTCTCTTTGGAGAACATACAGCTAACGGAAAAATCTCTTTCGTCCTTGTCATCAAGTCGAGGCACGTCATGCTCCGGACTCACATTTTCTCGATCAAATTCGGCAACGATTATCAACGTTCCCGATATCCCTGGAGGAGCGAGCTTACTCAGCTCGATCCTGCCATCAGCAACTTCCATATTACTCCTTGGTCTGATCCTATTGCATGTCGTTACTAGCGCGTCCAGGAGTTGATCACAAGGTAATTTGCTCTAGGACGTCGATCCAGGTATTGGAGTCTTGGGATCCGGATAGTGAGCCAGTAGCTTCTCATTACTGCGTCGATATGGTCGCACAACAAACATTGACAGGACATCCCGTTTGTGCTCAGCCGCGGGACATCGCATAAGCAACGTTTGTCAGAACAATTGTGGGTTGGGTGTCAACCGTCGGGTGCAAGCCGTTGTCGGGCCATTTTGATCCCGGTACGTCGTTTACATTGCACCTCATACTAGTGAGATTGGGAATTGGGATATGGGTAAATTGGCGGTACATCTCCGCGTTGACGCGGAGATGACTGGCGGCATCGTGGAATCACTCGGCGTAGTTGAGTCTCTCGCCAGAATAACACGAATCCGTTGCCATATCAATAGAAAATTGCCAATGTTATCCGGTTTCCTTCAGGTCGGTCACTTTCCCTGAACCTCGCGAACGGACAGAGTCATTGGCCCCTCGCGTCACACCTCCCCGAACGGCTGCTCCTCGAAGGCTGCGTCGGAACCTTTTACGAAATCGATCGTCTTGTGGTCTGGCGGCCACCACTTCTTAAAGCGGATGGCCCGGAACAGCGGCGTTCCGCCTTCCGGCAACGTCGAGGAAATCCCGGCCGTCCGTATGCTCATCGATGATGTGGTCAGCCTTGCCCGGCCAGCGAGCCCGTTTAGCACAGCTATAGCCGAAGCCGGATTTGGAAGATCCAGCGGCACCTCCGCCTGCATCTCGGCGGTCTGATCACGTTCGGTGGAGAAAAATATCCATGCCGACTTGGCAACCAGGACCTCTGTGACAAGGCAATCTTCCCGGTCCCAATTTCCATCATCCAGTAACTTCAGCATCAGGTTTTTGACCGAACGCAAGACGGTGAATGCGCGATAGACATTCCCATTGCAAATGATTGCAGCCTCATTTTGCCCACCAAAATGCATTTTGATACCTGCCGTCACGGACACGACTGGACCTTCCACATCTGCGCCAAGAGCCTCCATCTTCACGTGCCGTGTAGTCCAAACGGTCACCGGGTCGTCGCTCGCCGCGTTGTCTTCGACGGCATGAGCCACCGGGTCATATCCCGGCTGGAGGTAGAGGTAACTATCTCTGACGAATGCGCCGCCCTGGGGTTTCCCTATCATGCCCGGGGCAAGCGGGTACGTTGGTGGATAGGTACCCCAATAGCCGGTAATATCGCGCACAATTTTTATGTACGTCTTTGGCAATTCACTCATATTGCTCTCTCCTTAACCTCGGTGGCTAAGTGCCAGCGAGAAAGAAATTCGACCAGTACCACGGATGAACATAGACGACCTCGTTGGCCGGAGCCTCCCGTAACCGTTTGGTCGCCGGTGACCGGAGCACGTCTTGCGGGAGCGCCGTCCGTAGTACGTCTGCCGAAGAACCCATCAACCACTCCTGAGCCTCGCCGAGAGCGTCCACCGGAAAACGGGTGCCGCTCGCCCAGAGTTCGTAGAATCGCTGCAGCAAAAGAAGCGATGCGACTTCGTCACTGTGCCAAAAAGTTCCTAGCACCGCAACGGCCCCGGCCGCAAGAAAGGCCCTCGGTAGATTCACGACGTGCTCCACGGTTATGGCCGGTGAGCCGCTCCGGCACGCCGAAAGTACGACGAGACGTGCCGAAAGCCTCGGCAAGCGCTGCAGGTGTTCGTAGTTCAGCACTTCTCCGTGTGCTAAAACGAGGATGCCCGAATACCGAATCGTTCGATCCACCGTGCCATGGCAGCTAAAGTGGGCAATCCTAGCGTCGGGGAGCGCTTCGCATACCTTGCTGGTGGTCGCCTGTGATCCGGATAGCACCTTCGCCGAAAAATGACTTGCGACCACCTTAACCTCGAAGTCTGATAGCAGCAGTGGATCGAAGGTCGGAGGCAAGGGTTTTGGATTATTGATCACCAGGGCCGGGGACGCCGGCGCTTCCCCGCTTCTTGTTTGAGACTCAACGAGACTGCGGGCCGAATAAGCATAGCTCACCCTCCGAGGATGGAAAAGGAACCACAGGCCAGGGGGATCGTCCCGTGGCAGGCAAGCCGCGTGTAAGGGCAGGTTCGATAAGAAACCGAAGGGGATGATGAAAAAAGGCAGATCGTCGTGACCCATATCGTGAAGTTGCTTCTTAACGTGAATCATGATGTGCAAACCGAGCCACTGCAAAAGCGTCCGGAGAGGTGGGCGAGCGTCGCTACGGACGTCGCCAAATTCGGCGTCGATGAATGCCTTTGCCGCGGCGTAAATCTCTGCAACTGTTACTTGGATATGGAGAATGGCTGTATTCGTTATTTCACCGCCGGCAAACTTCAGGCCAAAGCAGGCACACCCTTTGTCAGTAGGTACCATGTAAACAAGAGGGGTTTTGGACACGGCCTCCTGGACATCTTTCCAGTTGCTCGGCAGCGCAAAAGACGCGAACCCTTCCACTTTACGCACTTCGTTGACGATTGCGTCAACTTCCGCCTGGGCCGCGAGTTCTTCAGCCGAAAGATTCCCGTAGGAGTCGAGCCCGTGTCGCTGGTGCATCTGGATTTTTACCCCTTCGGCTGCGTCTAGTCGCTTGTGGAGGTCGGGATTGGTTTGTGCTAGCCGCAGTAGTTCCCATCGTTGCCGGACGCCACTGAATAGCAAATCGCTAGAGCGCTCGAGCAAGACGATGGCCTCCTTGGGCTTTCTCAGTTGGGCGAAGGCGTATGCGCCCCGCGTTGCGAACCTAGCGTTTTCGAGCAGGTCCAGACGCTCCACGGACTCGGCAGTTTGACGCAGCAGGACCCGTGCGAGCGCCCGCTCAGCATTCGAATATGCCTCGCTCGCCTCGTCCCAAAGTTCCCTGTTCCACGCCCAATCCGCCCATTCCCTGGCAAACAGGATCGCCTCCCTTGGGGCCTTGGCGTAGCTCAGCTTCCAGGCTTCACGGTCCATCTCCGCGGTTGCACTCTGCACGCCGGGTTCGCTCGCCGCGGAAACCTCTTTCCACCGTATAGCCATCGCGTGGAAATGCCGAAGTTTTGGGTACAAGGGATTGTCTGGCTCAACGAGCTTGAGCGCATCTTGTGTCAGCAGAAAAGCCTTTTCGGCAAGACCGGGAGACTCCGGGGTTTCCAGGTATAGCTGGGCTAAACGCCCCAAGGTCGCGGGAGGGCTTAGTGTCGGCCTTGCAGTCCCAGCCAGGACACTTTCTAGGTACATGCGCTCGTCAAATTGGTCCATAGTTGGGATCATAACGAGAATTCATTTGCATCATTCTTTGTTACCGACTAATGCACCTATCATGCGGGCAGAATCAAAACTTGGTGACGACGCGTTTGGTCCAACTCCAACTCATTCACTTCTTCGCTTGCTCAATCCTCGCAATCTCGTCGAGCGCCACTGACGCAGCAAATTGGAGATTTTCCTCGCACCCATAACATTTCAAGGTATTGAGTTTGGACTTGAGACGCGTCAATTGCTGAGGATCCACTTGGGCTTGGTGAACCCAATCGTCAACCGCCAGCATCTCTAGCGTCTTGGAGGCACTCATGCGCAAATCGGGTTGAGCGCTCGCCTCCAGTTTTTCCAATTCGTCGCGAATGGATTGCTTTAGGTTGGGATCACCCACCCCGAGGAAATAGATTGTGTAAATTCCAATGTTCCGTGCCTGACTATCTCGATCAGCTTTGAGGAGAGCCAACCCAGTCGTTGAACGATCAGACGGATTCACTTTAAGCGCCATCGCATAATATGCGCGACCGAGCGCTCTCAAAACAGAGGTGCGCACCGTTGGCACATCGATCTGCTCCAAACGATCCGTCTCCAAAATCACTGCGTCCGGAATGATCGGTGCAAAGGATTCCAGAGTTTGTGCGGCGGCGGAACGGGTTTCCGGATCGATCGCCGGCTCACCGGCGATGGCCACGAGTAATTGAATGACCGAGGGCGTCACCGCTTGCGGATTCGCCAGTCCAAGTTGACGCAGGGTCGCTGCCGCATTGAGACGCGCAGATAAATCGGCGGCTGGATCAGGAACGATGGCGGCCAGTGCCTGAATCATTTGAGGCGTAACGGCTTGCGGATTCGCGGGGGCGAGCTGTCCGAGCGCAAGCACCATATTGTTGCGCAAAATGCTATCGACTTTCGGATCGCTGACGAGGGCGACCAGCATTTGAATCTGTTCGCTTGACACGGCCCGCGGATTCGCCGGTCCAAGTTGACGCAACGTCGAGGTAGCATCGAGGCGTGACCACAAATCGGCTTTCGAGTTGGTCACGATGGCCACCAACGGCTGAATGACTTCAGGCGTGACAGCCTTGGGATTGACTGGGGCGAGCTGTCCTAGGACAGAAATTGCCGCGCTGCGCGAGGACGCCTCGGCTTTTGGGTCGATGATGATAGCCACCAGCGATTGAATCATCTGAGGCGTCACTGCATTAGGATTGGCTTGGGCAAGTTTTCCCAAAGCAGATATTGGATCGGCATGCAAATCAAAATGGGGTTTCGGATCGATGATGATCGCCATCAACGATTGAATGACTTGGGGCGTCACGGCCTGTGGATGGGTTGAGGCGAATTGCCCCAAGACCGAAATCGCGGCATTGCGCGAGTTGGAATCGGTTTTCGGATCGACGACGATGGTCACCAGGGATTGAATCATGGGCAGCGTGACCGCTTGCGGGTTGGCGCGTCCGAGTTGACCCAGGACCGAGACCACGTCGTCGCGCAGATCGAAGTTGGCTTTCGGATCGATGACGATCGCCAACAGGGTTTGAATGACTTGAGGGGTGACGACTTCCGGATGGGTTGCTCCGAGTTGAGTCAAGACAGACGCCGCATTGAGGCGCGACCAACCATCAGTTGTCCGGTCGCTGACGACCGCTATCAACGGTTGAATGACTTGAGGCGTGACAGCTTGAGGATTGACGAGGGCGAGTTGCCCTAGAGCCGCCAGCGCCGCGATGTGCGAACTCGAATCTGCGCTCGGATTGATGACAATGGTAACCAACGTTTGAATCATATCGGTCGTCACAACGTACGGATAGAGGGCGCCGAGTTGTCCCAGGGCCGAGGCCGCATTTAAGCGGATACGGGAATCCACATGCGAGTCGCTGACGATGGCAAACAGCGTTCGAATCATTTGAGGCGTCACCGCTTGGGGAGCGGTGGATCCGAGTTGACCTAGGGCAGATACTGCGTCGGCGCGCACCTTGGGATCAGCGGTCGTGTCCGTGATGAGGCGCATCAAGACCTCAGCCGCGCGGTTCGGCTGGCCCAGCCAGCGCAGTGCGCGCGCTTGAGATAGCGGCTCGAGCCGCGTGACGACTTGCTCTCCCCACTCTTGATAACCGGCCGAGGATTGCTCAAACCAAAAACCCGTCACGCGTTCGTCACGAATCTCGGCGCGGTTCGCGTCGGTGGCCAAGTCGGATTCGGTGAAATCCGTCTGGACCACCACGCGATTGAACCCGGGTACGAATTTCCACTGCGGACGTCCAACGCGGACGACGATGACGGGAGCGCCGCCCGCATACGCGGCGGGCTCCGTGCTCAGGTAATACGAATTTGCCAGGAAGATGTAGAGTGCCAGAATCGAGATAGCTGTCAGTGCCAACGCGGTTGCGATCGCGCCGAGTCGGATCCGTCCGTCGAAAGCATTTTTTGAAAAGAAAGCTCCATCGTCGTCTTTGTGCGCCATCACGTAGTGCTCTTTCCACAGATCACGTGTCTATTCATCGCTGACTGAATCGAGTTGTCGCACAACCACTGTTGTCTGACGCGCGTCAACCCTGGACCTCAAAATCACTGACCTATCGAATACAAATGCCCGCCCAAGTTTCTCGACCTGAGCGGGCAGTCACGCCATACTCCCGATTATCTGGGGTGCCCGCACTGGCACCTTGAGAGCAAGTCCGATCAGTCATTAGACCGACCTGCGACCGTGTATTTGTTTAGTGGAATTATAAGCCCACCGGCGCGATTTTGCAATAGCGAGATAAGACCACGAGCCTGGCGTCCGATGCCTGGCATATTCCACCATTACCATCCCCAATCCAAGAATACCCTGATCATATCCACGCTTCGTGTGTTCACTTGTCAATCTCCGAACGCCTTCCGGTGCGCCTCGTGCAGTTGCTTGTTGGACACTTTTGCGTAGATGCGGGTGGTTAGGGGAGACCGATGTCCCATGAGATCCTGCACAACCGCCAGATTACCTGTGGCGTCCAAAGCTCGGGTTGCAAATGCGTGGCGCAGCGAATGTGGCGTGAAGCGCATCCGTATCCTCAGATCTGGCACCAAGCAGCCGAACAGCCGCTGGACCGAGCGCGTGCCGAGGCGTTCAATGTGGGCTAGGTTGCGATTATGGCGGGCAAAGATCGCTATGCCATATGAGGAGCCTCCATCAGCGCGCAAGAGCAAGTACTCTTGTATCGCCGTCCATGCTCGCGTATCAAAGTAAACTGTGCGCTCTTTGCGTCCTTTGCCTACGACGCGTGCACTGTGGTCTTGCGAATCGAGGTCATCGCGGTTGAGAGAAACGAGCTCACCGACGCGCATCCCGGAAGATCGTAGGGCTTCCAACAGGGCAATGTTGCGTAGGTGAGCCAGCTTGAGCCGGCGCTTCACGTGTTTGGACTTGGATGGCTTGACCCGATGTGCGTGAGCGCGCTCCAAGAGCGCCTGAATCGCTTCGTCGGATGGCGGGTGAGGTACGCGTTCACCCAGCCGTCCGAGATCGTGCCGGAATTCGCGGAAACGTTCCCAATCTCGATTGGTGATTTCAATCAAGCCGCGCCCGATGAGGAATCGGTAGAATCTGGAGACCGCCGCGAGGTAATTGGATTTGGCAGCCGGCGCGACGTTTAGCTCTTGAGCAAAAGCGATGGCCGCGTCGATGGTCAGTTCGCGATTTTCGATGAAGGCCTGAAATTGGCGCAGCGCGACACCGTAGGCGCGGATCGTTGTCAGTGGGCGATTGGCCACACGAAGATACTCGCAGAACTGGTTGATCCACTCAGCTAGGTTGGCTGTAGGTCTATCTGTCATTCACTTCTCCGTGAATGTTATCTTGTCCCGACAGCAGATCACCCGTTCTGCACCCACTTGTCTGAGGGTTGCTGAATTCATCGGAACGATTGAGTGTTCGGTGTTGATCTGGAGCGATGAGGCTACCCCTGTTTGTTTTCTTTGATTTCTCGCAGAGCCAATGGGGCCCAATGCTGTTTCCAACAGCAAGATAACCCAGAAAGCGCGAACAGATGCGTTCGCTGTTCTGGATCGCGGCGTCGGGCTACAAAACGTGACGTACACACACCAGGTGTTGACCAATGAAAAGACTTGTTGCCGCGCTCCTGTTGTGCTACAATACGGCAGAACAACTGATCATCGTGCTTGTCAGCTGCGGTACAATCGGCAGAAGTTGCCTTGCCCGAGTATGTTCTATTCGAGCGCTGCGCGAACTAACACTTGTCCGAGGTTCTGCAGTGAACCTCACGCGGCAAACCGCACAGAAGTTTTGGAGAACCGGAGCGCGTTATCGTTGTAATAATAGTATAAGCTTCGAAAGAAGGATCGGAGACTTGTAATGCCTTCAGGAGCCATTGTCCTCGAAACTATCACTAGCGATGCGTTACGCAGCAATCCGCTCAGCGATTCGTTTGTGCGCCGAGTGCCGGTTTACCTGCCACCCGGCTACGAGACCGATCGGGCGCGCTACCCCGTCGTCTTTGTCCTTACTGGCTTCACCGGGCGCGGTACGATGCTTCTGAACGACGTACCGTGGGGCGAGACGCTTCCGCAGCGTATGGATCGCTTGATTGTGGAAGGCAAAGTGCGCCCAATGATTCTTGTGATGCCGGACTGCTTCACGCGTGTTGGTGGTAGCCAGTACTTGAACTCGCCTGCGGTCGGACAATACGAAGACCACGTGGTGAAAGAATTAGTCGCATTCGTCGATAACAAGTATAGGACGCTTGCCGATCGCGATCACCGTGCTGTTGTTGGCAAGAGTTCAGGTGGCTACGGCAGCGTAATTCTCGCGATGCGCCATCCCGGTGTATTCGGCTTCATGGCATCGCACAGCGGCGATATGTATTTTGAGTATTGTTACAAGCCGGATATCGTTCGCGCGATCGACGCACTGCGGAAACTCGGTGGGTTGAACAAATTCTGGGACGAGATTCCGACGATTCGTCCCAAGGGCAAGGATTTCCACGACGCGCTGAACATCATTGCGATGGCAGCGTGCTACTCGCCCAATCCAAACGCGCCGCATGGTTTCGATTTGCCGTTTGACACTGAGACCGGCGAACTTCGTGAGGATGTGTGGAAGCGCTGGCTGGAATGGGATCCGGTTTACCTAATCGATAAGCATCTCGACGCCCTGCGCTCGTTGCGGCTGATCTATCTCGATGCTGGCTTGCGTGATGAATTCAATTTGCAGTATGGCGCGCGGATTTTCGTCAAGCGCTTGCATGAACGGGGCATCAGGTACATCCACGAAGAATACGATGACGGACATTTTGATGTCCAGTATAGGTACGATAATTCGCTTCATGCAATATCGGAAGTCATCGCCGAGTAGTCAACTCAACGAGGCCATCCTGCAACACTGGCTGCCCAAACATCATCAGTCTCATCTTATGCGACGCGGGGACTCGTGCGACGAACCTGAAATCGTTCGGGCGAGCATTGCTTTGCTCGCCCGAACGATTGGTTGACGCTCTCGGGCTGTGCTACAATGTTCCACGGCTTGGTACATCGCCTGATGCCCGTGCAAGTGAAACTGTCTGAACTGAAAAGATAGGCGTACGGGCGTTCTCAGGAACTCCCAAATTCACTCGCACGGTGAAAGAAAGTGCAGAAAACTGGGTATCATATGAAGGTGCAGAGTTGCACGGACTGTCACCCAACGAATTCGCCAGCCGACTCCGCAACTGTTCAAGATGTTAGCGGACAGTACAAAAACGGGTGTTTTTCTGGTCAAATTGGCCACTTGCGTGGCATCAAGCGAAAGTCCTGTTATGATCAAATGTTCTTATTGACACGAAAACGATTTCGGTGTATAACTTGAACACCTAAAACGATTTCTGAATGTGAAAGATGCCGGTTTCGATAGAGCAAGTCTCGAAACAAATTGGTCTTTCGGTTTCTACCGTCTCCAAGGCGCTCAACGACTACCCCGATATTGCCCCCGAGACGAAACAGCGCGTCCTCAAAATTGCGCGCGAATTGAACTATCACCCTAGCGCCGCCGCACGCAATCTTCGCCGCAAGCGCACCAACATGATTGGATTCGTTCTTCCGTTTGCCATGTCTTACATCAGCGAATATGTTTCCGAACTCATCACCGGCGCAGTGCTGGCGGCGGAATCGGTTGGTTACAATTTGATTCTCTACACCAACCAACCGAATGAACAAGAACAACTGACCAAGATTTGTCGCGCGCGTGAAGTGGATGGCTTGCTCTTGCGTGGAACAGATCGTATCGACGAAACCTTTGCCTTGCTGGAGCGTGAAAAGATTCCGTTTATCATCACCGGGCGTCGTGTAAGCCATCCACACGTTTCGTACATCGCGGAGGATGGTTTCGGCGGCTCGTTGATGTTGATGCACCATTTTATTGCACTGGGGCACAAGCGGATTGCATTCACGGCGCGTCCGGCATTGTTCGAAACGAACACGGATCGCATGGCAGGTTATCTCGAAGGACTGCGCGAAGCGGGCATGCCGGTGGATCGCGATCTCATCATCGAAACGAATGTCGAACCGCGTAGCGGTTATCAAGCGATGAATAAATTGTTCGACTTGCCCAATCCGCCGACTGCGTTATTTGCGATTCACGATCTAATTGCGATTGACGCCATGCAAGCAGCGTTCGACCGGGGACTACGCGTGCCCGAAGATATTTCCATCGCGAGTTATGATGGAATTCAGTCCACCCAAATCACCAAACCACCCATCACGACCGTGCGCCAACCAATCACAGATATTGGCAAGCGCGCCGTCGAAATGTTGCTCGCGCGCATTCAGGATTTTTCCACTCCACCGATGCGTGAGACCGTCCCGGTTCAGCTAATCGTGCGCGAATCTACGGCGCACGTCGAGTAATTCTTGGAACATTCTTTTCGCCCCATTCATTTTTTCTCAAACGATGCATACGTATGCAGTCATAGCTGCCAAAATGCACGCCGATGTTATTTCTCGTTGCCGCGTACTCTACCTGACCGCTTGCAATAGGAGGTGATTAATAGAACTCGATCCACAATCTATGGAAACTGGCCAATCGAATCACAATTCAAAACCTAAGGAGGAGAAATGAAAACCGCAAGCAAATTGCTCGTGTTGATCGCGCTCATCGCGGTGGTGGTTAGCATCGCCGCCTGCGCTGCCCCAACACCGCCGCCCGCTCTCGTGCAGACAGTGGTTGTTCCGCAGACCGTCGTGGCGCAGCAGACCGTCGTGGTGCAGCAGACCGTTGCTGTACCGCAGACCGTTGTCGTGACTGCACCGACGGTAACACCGACCCCAAATCCGAACGCGCCCGTGACTGTCCCGTGTAATATCCAACCCCCGTCCAATCCGACCACAATCAATGTCATCGGTTGGACGTTCCCGATCATGGACTATTACGCTAGTGAGATGAAGCAATGCAACAACGTCAAAAACATCCAGGTCGACGTCAAACTGCTTGACTCGGCGAGCGCGCAGCAGCAAGTCCGCACAGCGCTCTCCGGCGGCGGTAAGTCGCCGTACGCGATTGTTCACGGGGCTAATGACCAAGTGGTGGAGTGGGCTACCCAAGGCTGGGTACGGCCGCTTGACGATTTGGTCAAAAAATACTGGGACAAGTATAACCTGGGTGACATTCCTCAATCCGACTGGGACGGCGCGACCGTCAACGGCAAGATCTATGGCATCCCAGTCACGTCCAACACCCTCATGCTGTTCTATCGCCCCGATCTGTTCGCCAAGTACAAATTGCAGGCTCCAAAGACCTATGACGACGTCATCGCGGATTGCCAAGTCTTGAAAGCAGACAACACGATTGATCTTCCATTCACCATCAACCTTTACGCGGGTTGGGCGTGGGATTACGAGTTCCTCCCCTTCATCCGCGCCTATGGTGGAGATTATCTGAATGCCGACAACACGCCAGCATTCAACAGTCCCGCCGGCGTTGCCGGGTTGACCAAAATGAAAGAAGTGGTTGATGCCTGCATGGGACCCAAGGGTCTGACGTACAGCATTGACCAAACAGAAATCGCGCTCGAGACCGGTCGTCTCGCGTTCGCACAAACCTGGGCGAGCCGTGCCGCGAATATGGATGATCCGACCAAGTCCAAGTTCGTCGGCAAGATCAATTTCGCGCCGGCGGCCGCGCCGAAACCAGGCGGCCCGTTGGGAGCCACTACCTGGAACGACTTTTACATGATCCCAACCACGTCCGACGTTGATCCGGACCTTGCCTTCCAGGTCATCATGGAAGCCGCCAAGCTCGACAGTCAGATGCAGGCGGGCAAGCTCGGAATGGTGACTCGCACCAAGGTCGCCGCGGCAGGTGTCGGCGGGCGCTATGTGCAGGCCGCCGAGGAGTCAATCGCCAAAGGGGTTGGCATCTATCAAAAGGTACCAGCCAACTCGTTGGCGTTGACGGCACTGGCCGATTGGCTGCCCTTGGCCGGAACAGGAGAGCTTAGTCCAAAAGACGCGCTGGACAAAGCGGCCGCGGAGTACACCAAGGAAGCCAAAGCCCAGGGCTTTATCAAGTAATAACATGTGCGTGAGGGGGCGTGGTCGGACACGCCCCTTCAATGAACAACGGGGGGTACGCGGGGAGCGACAACATGAATCGTAGAACGTTTTACCAATTCACGGGCCCCAGCATCTTCTTGATGGTTGCCCTGATGATCTTTCCGCTGGTGATTGCGATCTGGCTTGGATTCAACTACGTGACCTATCGCAACATCAACGCGCCCATCTTCGTCGGACTAGACAACTACACCGAAGTTCTGAGCGACCCACAGTTCTGGGAAGCATTCCGTTTCACGATGCTGTTGATCCTGGTCACAGTGCCCGCACAGATTATCCTCGGTTTTGTGGTGGCGTTAATGCTTGACCAGATCACTTCGAAATTACGCGGGATCTTTTTAGCGGTGATGCTCCTGCCCTTTGTGGTCGTGCCCGTCGTTGGAACGCTGATGTTCAAGCAGTTATGGGAACCGTCAGGCTTGATGTCGTGGGCATCACAGATCATCACCGGTCAGTCGTTCTTTTACACCGAAATCTCGGTCAAGGCGCTCCTCATCCTCCAGACAATCTGGTACACGACTCCCTTCGCGCTCGTCGTGTTTTTCGCCGGGCTACAGACCCTGCCGCCTGAACTGCTGGAAGCCGCCGCGATTGATGGCGCGAATCGATTCCAGCAAGTCCGGCACATCGCGCTTGCGCACCTGCGGCCCCTGTTTGTCTTTGTCGGACTGATCTCGACGATGGATGCCTACCGGATCTTTGACAATGCTTTTGTGCTTACCCTGATGAATCCGGTCTATCACGCAAATACCCTGATGTTATACGATTATGAAGTCGCGATGCGAGTACAACGCCTGGGCAAAGCCAGCGCGATTGCCGTGCTGACCGTGATCGGAATCATGATCGTGCTAATTCCATTCCTGATTAGTACGTATCGCAGCCAGGTGGAGGAGCGCTAAGATGCAACCCATTAAGAATCCGTTGGCTCGCGGTCTCATCTATCTGATTCTGTCACTGTTTGTCCTTTGGAGTCTAGTTCCGCTTTTTTGGACATTCCTTCAATCCTTCAAAACCGTGTTGGATGCCAACAGTTTTCCCCCGGTGTTTGTATTTACGCCTACCTTTGATAACTATACCCATCTTTGGTTGAGCAAGGTTCCGGATTCATTTCCACCGCAGCTCCTCGCACTGCTTGGCTCGATCGCGGTTCTGGCCCTCGTCGCGATCTTTGCGCGGCGCCTTCCGTTCTCCAAGACGCTCGTGTATTGGGCAATAGCTGGGCTGACTCTCGTGAGCCTGTGGACCATCCCGCACGTGTTGCCAGTGGCTGAGTTTTACGGATACTTTGTCAACACAGTCATCATTACGGTCGGAACTGTCGTCGTGTCCATCAGCATTGGCTGCCTGGCCGGATATGGCTTGGCACGATTCGCTGGCTTGGACGGCGTAATCGTACTGGTGACTGCACTGGCTTTTCGAGCGTTGCCCCGCATGGCTTTCGTGCTGCCTTACTACTGGCTCGGCTCAGTGACCGGGCTGCGCGATACGTACTTTTTGGTGATTATCTGCCTAGTCGCGGTGAACCAGCCCTTTACCATCTGGATGCTGCGCAGTTTCTTCATGGAGATCCCGCGTGAAATTGAAGAAGCCGCGATGATGGACGGAGCCGGGCGCTTGGAATCCTTTCTAAAAGTTATCATACCTATCACCTGGCCGGGCATCATCTCCACCGCTCTGTTCACCGTGCTGCTTGCCTACAACGAGTTCATGCTCGTGCTGGTGCTCACCCAGTCGAATTGGACACTGCCGGTGGCTATGGCGCAGTTTACCGGTGGCGAAGATCCTGGTTACATCACGATGGCAGCGGCCGCAGCCGTATCTGCCACGATCCCGATCGTCATCTTAATCATCTTCTTCCAAAAGCAGCTGGTCAAGGGTCTTGCGGCCGGCGCAGTCAAGGGCTAGGCATTGGACCGACTGTCTTTTGTCTTTCGAGCTCAATCTTCATTCCTACGGAGCCACGACAATGTCAGTTGACGCACACCAGAAGAACAAGCAACTCGTAAACCGGTTCAGGTCCGCTATGTACGATTGCGAACCTGCGACACTTCAGACCGTATTGTCCGGCGTATTTGCGCCGGATTGCTCGATTCACTTCACTTTTCCATTTGAGGATCTGCGCGGACCATTCGCACTGTTCGAGCAGGTGTACCAGCCTCTGCTTGTCGCAATCCCGGATCTCGAACGGCGCGACTTCATTGTGATGGCCGGTCACGCGGACAACGGCGACTGGATTGGATGCGCGGGTTATTACATGGGGGTGTTTGAAAAACCGTGGCTGGACATTCCACCAACCCGGCACGTCGTGGCGATGCGGTATCACGAATTCTTTCGCGTCGACGACAACTGCGTCGTCGAAATGCAAGCGGTGTGGGATATCCCGCAATTGATGACACAGGCGAGCGCGTGGCCTCTGATGCCCAGTCTAGGTGTCGATTGGATTGCGCCTGGTCCCGCGACGGAAGACGGCATTATCACTTCGCCGTACAATCAAGCTCAATCTGATGCGAGTCTCAAACTCGTTGTTGATATGTTGACCGAGATGGGCAAGCATCCGTCGAGCGGCGGACCAGAAATCATGAAGTTGGAAAAATTCTGGCATCCTAAAATGTGTTGGTACGGTCCGTCGGGCATTGGTTCGATGCGGCGAATTCAAGGTTTTCGCAACTGGCACCAAATTCCTTTCTTGAAAGCGATGCCTGATCGCCGCGTGTATATATCCGGCAAAGGTGTGATGTTCGGCGATGCCAATTACGTAGCGGCCGCAGGTTGGCCCAATATGCAGATGACGATTAGTGGCGATGGCTGGCTGGGAATCGCTCCATCCAATCAAAAAATCACCATTCGCAGTTTTGATTTTTGGCGTTGCGAGAGTGAATTGATTCGTGAGAACTGGGTTCTCATCGACCTGCTCAACGTGTACCATCAAATTGGCGTGGATGTGTTTTCGCGAATGCGCGAATTGACGTACGCTCGACAACCTCGAATCTAGGGACTGATAAAATGAATCTATCAAACAAGCAACTGGTCTGGAATTTTTGGCAACAACTCAACTCTGCCAACGAATCGAATGTGGTGCAAGTCACGCGCGAGTATTTGGACCCGGTAATAGAATGGAATGGCTCGCATCCGATCAACCAACAGTTGGGATGCGATGCCGTCGTCGCCAATTTTTGGCAACCACTGATGCGCGCGTTTTCGAATTTGCAGCGCGAATGTTTTGTTTTCATCGGCGGTCAATTTGCGGACAAAGAATGGGTCGCGGCAATCGGATTATTTTCGGGCGTGTTTGTGCACGATTGGCTAGACATTCCAGCGTCACGCAAGCCAACGACAATTCGCTTTGGCGAATTTTGCGCGTTGCGCGACGGAAAAATTTTCGAGTCGTACCTGTTGCTCGATCTGATCGATGTGATGCGCCAGGGCGGGATTCGCGTTCTGCCACCCAGTCCTGGCAATGAAAATTATTTTCCGCCTTCGACTGGCGAGAGTGGCATTCTACTCGCGCTGCAAGATGACGCCGAATCGAAATCAAGTCTGTACCTGGTCGAAGCAATGATCGGCGGACTGGGGCAGTACGACGGAGCGGACGCGGGCAAAATGAGACAAAACGATTTTTGGTCGCCACAGATGCACTGGTACGGACCGTGCGGCATCGGCAGTTCGCGTAATCGCGCCGAGTACGAACGCAATCATCAAACACCATTTCTCACAGCGTTTCCTGATCGCAAAGGCGGCTATCACAAAGCGCGTGTTGCGGAAGGGCATTTTGTGGCGTCAACGGGTTGGCCCTCAGTGCGCGCAACGCATCTCAGCGAATACTTAGGGACAGCCGCGAGTGGCAAGCGCATTACGATGCGTGTGATGGATTTTTGGCGGCGCGAAACTGATAAGTTGGTTCAAAACTGGGTGTTCATCGATCTGCCGAACTTGTTCTTGCAATTCGATGTTGATCTCTGGGCGCGAATGCAAGCGCAGGAAACAACACGCAGGTAAACACAGGGTGCGTGCAAAGTCGCTTGACTGCTGGCAAAAATGACCTTCCTCCGTTAAGATAGCCGAGTCCAATCCACTATCTGACGGAGGAACGTCATGATGCAGTATAGCGCGCCCACCTTCGATGTCAATCTCGATCCGGAAGGTTTTGTCATCGATCTCGACAGTTTGTATGCGGCACTGGCACAGTTGAAAGATTCGCGCTGTGCCCGAGGTATTCGGTATAGTTTGGTAACAATCTTGGTCTGCATTGTTTTGGCGAAACTCGCTGGCGAAGATTATTTGACGGGCATTGCCGAGTGGGTGGCACATCGAAAAGACACGTTGAGTGACTGGTTGCATTGGGTCAAACCCCGAGCGGCACATCGCACGACCTACAGTCGCATCTTGGGAAAAATCATCAACATCAGCGACTTGGAACAGGTGGTGCGTGATTTTTTCGCCAACCAACCCAACGCGGGTGAGAGTATCCAGCTGACCTTGGATGGGAAGACCTTGCGCGGCACGATCCCCACCGGACAAACGCGCGGCGTGCATCTCTTGGCGGCGTTCTTGCCAGGTGAAGGCTGGGTGATGGCACAAGTCGAGGTGGGCGCGAAAGAAAACGAAATCCCTGCCGCTGCGCGCGTCTTAAAATGCCTGGATTTACAGGGCAAAATCATCACCGGCGATGCGCTGCTAGCCCAACGTGAGTTATCACGCCAGATTGTCGAAGCGCACGGCGACTACGTCTGGACGGTGAAAGAGAACCAACCGCAACTGTGTGACGATCTCAAAACGTTGTTTGCGGGCGAATCCTGCGTCAAGGGGTTTAGTCCCGCCACGCAAGATTTTCGGGAGAGCGCAAGCATTGAAAAAGCCCACGGGCGAATTGAATGTCGCACGTTGACCGCCAGCACGGAATTGCAGGGCTATGACAATTGGCCGTATGCCGAACAAGTCTTTCAACTCGAACGGCGTTTTGTGCGCGTGGCGGATGGTCGCGTGATGCACGAAGTGGTCTATGGGATCACGAGCCTGACCGCCCACGAAGCGGAGGCGGCACGCTTACTCGAGATAGTCCGCGGGCATTGGTTGATTGAGAACCGTTTGCATTATCGCCGCGATCAAACGATGCGCGAAGATTGGTATCACGTGCGTCTGGGCACGGCCCCGCAAGCAATGGCTGTGATGAACAATCTGGTCTTGGGCTTGCTGGACAAGCAATCTTTTCGGAGTGTGCCGGAAGCCCGCCGTCATTATGCGGCTAATTTGGATCAAGCCCTTGACCTCATTATTCAATCGCCCAGCTGACTTTGCACGCGCCCTGGTGGTGCTACTGTCAATCTTGACACCAAGAATTATCTGCTGTATAATGAAGTGCATACGTATGCGAATACGTATGCATATAAAAGGAGTACTCAATGGCAATGTGGCTCAAGCGCGGAATGGACGTTCAGAAATCACGTGAAGCCGACACCAAAGTGCGCACAACAGTCGAAGGTGTTCTGCATGATGTTGAGCAGCGCGGTGATGTGGCTGTTCGCGAGCTGTCGGTTAGATTCGACAAATGGTCGCCCGATAATTTTCGTCTATCGCCGAATCAGATCGAGCTGTTGATCGCATCGCTACCGGCTCAGGTAATTGAGGACATCAAGTTTGCGCAGTCTCAGGTGCGCGGATTTGCACAGGCTCAACGCAATGCTCTGAAAGACATCGAGATCGAAACACTTCCTGGTGTAACGCTCGGTCATAAGAACATCCCGGTGTCAAGCGTAGGTTGTTACGTACCGGGAGGACGGTATCCGATGGTCGCGTCCGCGCATATGAGTGTCGTCACAGCGAAAGTTGCGGGGGTGCCGCGCGTGGTGGCGTGTACGCCTCCGATCCAAGGCGACATCCCGGCGGCGACTGTTGCGGCGATGGCGCTGGCGGGTGCAGACGAGATTTACGTACTAGGCGGTATTCAAGCTGTCGCCGCGATGGCGCTCGGAACTGAAACGATCATGCCAGTTGATATGCTGGTTGGGCCGGGGAATGCCTACGTCGCCGAAGCAAAACGACAACTGTATGGTCGCGTGGGCATTGATCTGTTTGCTGGGCCGACTGAGATTCTGGTTATTGCTGATGAGACAGCGGATGCTGAGATGTGCGCGACTGATTTGTTGGGTCAAGCAGAACACGGTCCGGATTCGCCGGCAATTCTGATCACGACGAGTGAGAAATTGGGGCGCGAAACCATCGCCGAAGTGGAGCGTCAATTGAAAGTGCTACGAACGGCGGATGTGGCTAGCATTTCCTGGCGCGACCACGGTGAGGTGATCATCGTCAAGGATGACGCGGAAGCCGTTCAAGAGGCCGATCGCATTGCGGCAGAGCATGTTGAGATTCTCACCCGGAATCCACGCTACTTCCTTGATCGGATGAGAAACTATGGTGCTCTCTTCCTGGGCAAAGAAACGAACGTGGCTTACGGCGACAAGGTGATTGGCACCAATCACACGTTGCCAACGAAAAAAGCCGCGCGTTATACTGGGGGCTTGTGGGTGGGCAAGTTCCTAAAGACCTGCACCTACCAACAAATCACCGAGCAGGCCAGTGTCGTCGTCGGTGAGTATGCTTCGCGACTATGTGCCTTGGAGAATTTTTGGGGACACAAAGAGCAAGCAGACCTGCGCTTGCGCCGATATAAACAATAACGACTGGCAGAGAACGGTAGAAGAAGAACGCTCAGACGAGTATCTCCCGTTCCTTGTCCGAGGGACTACACTATTATGCCACCGAAGCGAGTTTCCTCCGTAGATGTTGCACGTGCGGCGGGCGTGTCTCAGTCCACAGTTTCGCGAGTCTATACGCCCGGCGTGCCGGTCAGTGAAGAAACACGTGAAAGGGTCCTCGCCGCCGCGCGCAAACTGGCTTACCGGCCAGACGCCATTGCACGCTCGCTGATTATGCGCCACACGAATATTGTAGGCATCGTGATGGCTGACATTACGAACCCTTTTTACCCTGACGTGCTTGATCAGTTTACCTGTCGCTTGCAAGAGATCGGCAAGCAGACACTGCTCTTCAATGCGACGACAGGGCGCGATGTGGATGACACACTCCCTCTCGTGCTTCAATATCGGGTCGACGCCATCATTGTTACATCGGCCACTCTCTCATCCGCGATGGCGGACGAATGTTCGCGGCACGGCACGCCCGTTTTTTTGTTTAACCGATACGTTCCCGGCGCCAAAACCAGCGCGGTATGTTGCGATAACGTAGCCGGGGGAAGAATGGTCGCAGATTTGTTCGTGGAGGCCGGCCATCGCAGATTGGCGTATGTGGCAGGACGCGCGAACACATCCACGAACGTCGATCGCAAGAGAGGGTTTGGCGAGCGCCTGCGCGAACATGGAATGTTGGATTGGTTGTGTGAACAGGGAGAGTACACTCATCAATCAGGCTATGATGCGGCACGGCGTTTACTCTCGCGCGCGGATCCACCTGACGCGATCTTTGCAGCGAATGACATTATGGCCATGGGTGTACTGGATGCTGCGCGCGAGCTAGGAGTGCAGGTGCCCGAGCAGTTGTCCGTCATCGGATTCGATGGCATTCCGGCGGGCGAGTGGCGAGCCTATTCACTCACGACCATTCGTCAACCGGTCGGAGAGATGATTGATACGACCCTGAAATTGCTCCAAGCGCAGATCGATCAGCCGGCGATTGCGCCGGTGATCAAGATGATTCCGGGAACGCTCGTCAAGCGTGGCTCGGCAAGATTAAGGGAGTAGACGCGATGCCTGAAGACCGGATGATGCAAGATCAGGTGGCCGTAGTAACCGGGGCCAGTGGAGGCATCGGCTCAGCGATTTGTGAGCGACTCGCAAGCGTTGGAGCGCACGTCGTTGTCACATACAACGACCACGAGGACAAAGCGCATGCACTCGCGGCACGCTTGGCTGGAGCCGGTCACCTGATCGTGCGTGCACCGGTAGATGATAGCGACGCGCTCAAGCAACTTGCAGCTCAGGTGGCCGGGCAGTACGGCACCGTTGATGTACTCGTCAACTGCGCCGGCGTCACGCGCCAGGTTGCACATGATGACCTCGACGGTCTGGACGATGAGCTCATTGACCGCATATTTCGTATTAACTGGCGCGGCGCGTTCGCTGCCGTGCGCGCATTCAAGGAACTGCTCGCCAAAGATCCGGGTGGCACTGTGATCAATATATCGTCCATTGCTGGAACCACCGGTGTCGGTAGCAATGTTGCGTACTGTGCGTCGAAGGCTGCACTCGATTCGATGACGCGTTCGCTAGCGCGAGCGCTGGCGCCAAAGATCCGTGTGCTCTCCATCGCACCTGGCTGGGTCGAGGGTGAGTATGCGAAGAGAATGGATCCCGCGGTGATCACGGCGCAGAAGACACTCACACCTCTGCAGCGACTTGCACAGGCGGACGATGTAGCCGACGCGGTCCTTGCGGCTGTGACGCTGCTAAGATTCTCGACCGGCGACATTATTCATATGGACGGTGGTCGTGCCCTGAACTGAAACTTCTGATTCTTGTGCAACTTGGGGCGAGAGAAAAGATATGGATTAATCGTGCTTCCTCCTCGTAGGTCCATCCTCAATACCCACTGTCTCGCTCTTGGTTGATTACGCGGTGAATTATTGTAAACCCCGCCGGTCTCCATCACTGGGATTTTGAGATGAAGCATCTGTTTTGTGCCGAAAAATGTACTGTCCGCTAACATCTTGAACAGTTCCTTGGCGGCTGGCCGGCGGCAGAACCTTGCAAATCGTGCTTGAATCGGCCCGCGCAACATTCTGTCAAGTGTACGACCTGTCAAGTGTACGACATGTTAGCGGACAGTACATTTTGTGCCAAAAAAGCGTAGATTTCTTTCATCGCCAATTTCTCCGTTGCCTTCAATCTTTAAGGTTGTACTATTGACAAAATAACCTAAATATCATAATATTGCATACGTATACAATTTGTAACCATAAACGCCGCAGAATATCATATTGATATTTGAAACCGTATTCAACGAGCATTACTGAATCTGACGAAAATGGCTACATTGAACGGCGAAAAAAAACGAGTTTCCTCTGTTGAAGTAGCGCGGCTCGCCGGTGTTTCGCAGGCAGCTGTTTCACGCGTCTTCACCCCCGGCGCGAGCGTCTCTGCCGAAATGCGTGCGAAAGTTCTCACCGCTGCAAAAAAACTGGGTTACCGGCCAAATGTTATTGCTCGGAGCCTCACTCAGCGGACTACTAACATGATCGGGCTGGTGATGTTCCGTTTCACTAATCCCTTTTACGCGCGCCTGCTGAAAGAGTTTAGCCACAAATTGCAGGAAATGAACTATTGGACGCTGCTTCTAAATGTTGAAGGTGATCAAGAAATTGAAGCCGCTTTGCCCATGGCTTTGCAGTATCAGGTGGATGGAATCATCATTACGTCAGCAACTCTCTCTTCTTATCTTGCAGACGAGTGTGCGCGTACCGGTACCCCGGTCGTTCTGTTCAACCGGACTTCAGTTGAAAGTCGCGTCAACGCCGTGTGCTGTGATAATTACGGTGCTGGCAGAATGGCCGCCGACGCGTTGATTGAAGCGGGTCATCAGCGATTCGCCTACTTAGCGGGCGAAGAGAATAGTTCAACCAATCGCGATCGCGAAAAGGGATTCGTTGAGCGATTGTGCGAGCGCGGTGTGTCGCTTGCCTATCGTGAGCCGGGAGACTTTTCGTATGAGCGGGCTTATCCTATCGCACAACGGTTGCTCAATCGTCCCGATCGCCCTGACGCGATATTTTGCGCCAGCGATTTGATGGCGATGGCTGTGATTGATGTCGCGCGTTGCGAGTTGGGTATTCGGATCCCCGATGATCTTTCGGTGATTGGCTTCGACGATATTGAGATGGCAAGCTGGCCGCAATACTCATTGACTACGATGCATCAGCCGCTTGAACGACTGGTCGAAGCCACCATTGAAGTGCTGATGTCTGCGATCAAGAATCCGCAGGGCGAACGAATTTTGCGACTCATCCCGGCGACGCTGGTTGAGCGCCGTTCAGCCAGGCGGAGCCCACAAGCGGCGTAGAAATCAGGAGCATGATTCGTGGACGTTCTCACTTTTGACAGTCGTTTCAAGCAGATCGTCGATGTAAATGGAGAACTCGAACGCGTGGCATCCGGCTTTGAGTTCATCGAAGGTCCAATTTGGCATCCCGGAGACAAGCATCTGATCTTCAGTGACATTGTCGGCAACACCATGTATCGCTGGAGCTCTAAAGACGGAATCACGGTATTTCGAAGACCTAGCAATATGGCGAACGGAAATGCGTACGACCAGCAAGGTCGCATCGTGACATGTGAACACGCTACCAGTCGCGTCACGCGCACTGAACTCGATGGCAACGTCCTCGTGCTCGCGTCACATTATGCGGGCAAAGAATTGAACAGCCCGAATGACATCGTGGTCAAGAGTGATGGTAGTATTTATTTTTCAGATCCCAATTTCGGTCGCCGCCCGCGTGTCGGCATTCCGCGAGAGCAACAGCAGCCCTTTCAAGCGGTATTTCACCTTGACCCGGTTAGCCAGTCGCTCACCCCTCTCACATCTGATTTCGGAAACCCCAACGGTCTCTGTTTCTCCCTCGATGAGAAAAAACTCTTCGTCAACGATTCGCCGCGAGGACATATCCGCGTGTTTGAAATACGATCCAATAATCGAGTAACTGGTGGAGCGGTGTGGGCAGAGGTGAAGGGCGACGGGCCTGGTGTGCCAGACGGAATGAAATTCGACAGTGCCGGTAATCTATTCTGTGCAGGTCCTGGCGGTGTATACATTTTCGACGCACAAGCAAATTGTCTCGGGAAGCTGGTAATGCCGGAGCAAGCCGCGAACTTCAACTGGGGCGACGATGACATGTGCTCATTGTACATTGCTGCTTCGACGACGCTTTATCGCGTTCGATTAAAAGTGCCCGGTCGAGTCATCCTTCATTGACAGAGAACAGCGAAATCGATTCGCGGCCTATTTTTTTTATTTCTGTCTGCATACGTATCCACGCATCAGAATGCGCGTGGTAGTGTGCCTGAAGAATTTGATTCGGGTCGGTTTCATATCAAGTTTGCCGACCATGAAACAGCGAGCCTCGAGATCTCTTAATCTCGCATCTACACAGACATCACATGGCACGCAATTCAGCCTCACACTCTTGGAGCCCCAAAAAGCCAGGGGCGGAAAACGAGTTCGTCCTGTCGGAGGTGTTGTGAGAGACCATGTTCTGCACCTTCTACGCGTTAGTGATGCGGGGCATATGGCACCTCCCTCACCGCTACTGTGATTTTGGGGACGCGGCAAAAGCAACTTCCGTAGTCGTTTCAGACGAAAAAGAGTTGGCGTGACAAATCTCAGACTCGTTCATTTTGGTCTACTGGGGTTCCTAGCGTCAGTCGTATGGATGAAACAAGGTTGAGGATGCTACATTCTAATCCTGTATGGTCGAGCGATCATCTGGGGGGTTGGATTAACAACATCAGCGTCCGAGCTGAGAAACCGAGGCTTGACAGACACGAGTGAATCCACGATCCATGATGGTATGGTCGCATGTGAATATGGCGGTTTGCCCATAATCGATAGCAGCTCTTGAATTAACCGGACGCGATCGGAAGGGGGCCCGTGTGTTGCCATACGCTACTCGTGTGCGATGTTGTGGGAGGGGGGTGAGGACCAAGCAAGAACTCAGGATTCGTCAGGTTTTCGAAATGCCTCTAACCATTAGTCAAAAGGAGAGATGAAGAATGTCCAAGCGCATTCTCGTAATCTGTGTTGCACTCGCGATGCTCGCGATGATTGGCGTCGCGTGCGCTGCGCCGACGTCAGTGCCACCAACCCAAGCGCCCGCGCCGACATCTGCACCGGCTGTGGCACAACAGCCGGCGACGACTACCGCGCCGATGCCGTATGGATTGAAACCGGGCAAACCGTACAACGGAACGAAACTCAAATTCCTAATATGCTGTAACACGGCCCAACAGTTCTACTCGCTCATCCAGAAGACAGCCGATTTCACTAAACTCACCGGCATTCAGGTTGAGTGGGGCAACACGCCATTCGCCGCGTTCCAGCAAACTCTCGTGACGGAAGCGACGGCACCTGAAACCAGCTATGACCTGGCGGCGTGGCCAGATAGCTGGGGATATGGTCTGCAGAATTTCATGCTGCCGCTTAATGACCGTATCAAAGCAGCCAATATCGACATGACCGACTATCCGCAGGCGTATCTCGCGCCGGGAGTGACGAAAGACGGCAGCCAATTCGGTCTGCCCCTTCGTGGTCACGCGTACTTTTTGTTCTACCGCAAGGATATCTTTGACCAGTTGGGACTCAAACCCCCGGCGACCTACGCGGATCTCGAAGCCGATGCCCAAGTCATCAAGGAAAAAACGTCGCTCGACCCGATTGCACCTTATTATGCTGCCGGCACGGGTGGGCAGAATCTCTTTACATGGCTCAGCCTGCTATGGGGTAACGGGGGAGATGTCTTCGACAAAGGCTGGCATCCGATCTTTAACAATGATGCGGGCGTACAAGCAACTCAACGATACGTCGACTGGGTTCTGAAATCGAAAATCGCGCCAGAGAGTTCTACAACGTGGGGCGAAGCCGACGGTTCGAAGGACTTTCAGACGGGTAAAGCCGCGATGTGGTTGGGATGGTCGTGGTACGGTTCCACTTTCGCGAATCCAAGCGCATCCGATCCCGCTGTTGCTGCCAACGTTGGGTTCGTCCCCGCACCGAGTTGGGAGGGAAAAGGCAAGGCGCAGACCTATGGCTACATTTGGGAAATGGGTATTCTCAAGGGCTCGAAAAACCAGGACGCGGCTTGGGAATACCTCAAGTGGCTAGCCAATCCCGCGATCGACAAGGAAGTCGCCCTCGACAAGAGCGATCCCAAAGTCGACAACGTGGTCGTCGTCCACTATTCGGTCATGCGCGATCCCGAAGTGAATGCCGCGAACCACAATCTCCAAATGACCATGGTGGATGTATTGCAGAACGCTCGAACGGAACCACTCATGCCCGACTGGCTCCAGGTTCAAACCATTCTCGAAACCGCGATCAATCAAGCGGCAACTGGCGCTCCCGTCAAGGCGACACTTGACAAGGCGGCGTCCGACGTTACCGACGCATTGACCAAGGCCGGCGGGTATTACAAGTAAGCGCCGACCAGGCAGTTGGGGAGCGCGTTGCGCAACGCGCTCCCCATATTGGAGGTGGCAGGTGGGCAGGATCACGAGCCGAGTCTATGGCAAGTCCGCGGAGTCAAGATGACGAATACGCATCAAAAAAACTCGTACCGCATATTCTTACTGCTCGCTCCGGCATTGCTCTTGATCGTGGCGACGACGATTTATCCACTCGTCAGCTCCTTCATTCTCAGTTTTGAGCGATGGCGCTTGAACCAAACAATGACTCCCGCGGGATTCGTCGGTCTCAATAACTACGTGCAGGCCTTCGAGGATCAGTATTTCTGGAATGCTGTACTCGTCACAGCCGAATTCACGGTGCTTTCAGTCGGTTTGACGATTGTGATTGGCTTGGCGATGGCCTTGGTTCTTCAAAAACGAACGCCAATGAATCTGTTCGTTCGGGCGCTCTTGATTTTTCCCTTTGCAGTAAGCCCGGCGCTCAAAGGGATATCCTTTAAATTCATGCTCAGCCAGGATTACGGGGTCATTCAAGCCCTTATCAGTAGCGTCTTACCCCAATTGAAAGGCATGGTCTGGCTCGCAGATCCTTTTTGGGCTTTGTTCTGGTTAGCGTTTTCAGAGTTCTGGGGTTGGGCACCGTTGTACGCGCTCATGTTCATCGGCGCGCTCGGTTCCATCTCCCCTGAGATTTTCGAAGCCGCCAAGGTGGACGGTGCGCAGAATTGGGAAGTATTCTGGCACATTACTCTGCCATTGCTCAAGCCGATCCTCGTCATTGCGACCTTGCTTAAGACGATCTTTTCGCTCAAGCTATTTGACCAGGTGGTCACGATGACCGGCGGCGGGCCCGGCCGCGCCACCCAGACGCTAAATTACTACGTCTATCTGACCGCCTTCCGCAATTTGGATATGGGATATTCAGCCGCGCTGGGATTCATCTTGCTGGCGGGGTTGTCGATATTCGCCTATTACTACGTGCGGATGTTGAGTCGCCCGACAGGAGCGTAATTCTATGAATCTTCCTGCTTTGCAAACCTCACGCCAAGCGTACAATCCTCGTGCGCGGGCCAGATTCTGGCGACGCTTGCCCGGTCAAATTGGCGAGTTCGTGCTCGCGCTATTGATTCTCGCATTCATCGGGCTGCCCATTTTCTGGATCGCGCTAACCTCGTTGAAGTCAAATGCGGAGGCATTCACTCTTGACGTCATCTTTCGGCCGACTCTGGAAAATTACTTGCAGATTTTCGAAGCACCATACAACGACGGCGCCCTCATCCTCCATAGCCTGATCGTTGCGACTGCCACGGTGGGAATCTCGATCCCGCTCGGATTGATGGCGGCCTACGTATTCTCGCGCTTTCACTTTCGCGGAAGTCAGGTTCTGATGGTGGGAGTGCTTGTAACGCAGTTCATTCCGCCCCTGGTCATCGCGATACCGTTCTATACGCTCTTTAGAAGTCTCGGTTTGATGGACACGCTGCCCGCGTTGGTCATCGTTTACCTATCCGTAATTCTGCCCTATTCGATCTGGATGCTAAAGGGATTTATTGACGCGTTGCCTATCGAAGTCGAAGAAGCCGCATCGGTGGATGGTTGCACTGAAGCTCAGATCTTGCGCCGCATCACGCTACCACTCGTCATGCCGGGCGTGATCACCGTGCTGGTTTTCTCATTCATCAGTTGTTGGAATGAGTTTACTTATGCCACGATCCTTACACGCAACGACGCGACGACGCTGCCCTTGGGGCTGATGAACACTTACGGGATACGCGGCATTTACTGGGAGCTGATGTCCGGCACCGGCATGTTGATTATGGTGCCGATGCTTATATTGTCCTTTGCCGTCCGTAAATACTTTGTCGAAGGCCTCACGATGGGGGCAGTAAAATAGTGGGAGCAAAATGGTAGACGAACCAGTTGACTTTATGAACAAAGGTGACATCAGCAAACAGATGCACCCCGGAGCTGAACGGCATCAGAACATGCAAGGCTTTGCCGATGAGTACGTAGACATCGTAGACTACATCGTTCGCGTAACCCATCGGATTTGGGAAGAGCACGACTTGGGTTTGCTTTACAGCACCTACCAACATAATGTCATCGTTTGGACGTCGGAGGGATTAAGCTACAGTCGCGAAACCGTCTTGGCGAATTCCGCCAAAACACAATCAGCGTTTCCTGACATTCGATTGTATGCTGATGATGTGATCTGGGCGGGCAACGACTTGGATGGCTTCCAAACCTCGCATCGTATCACCTGGGTCGGACACAACACTGGCTACACCGTCTACGGACCGCCGACCGGCAAAAAGATTGTGCGCCCCGGTGTCGCGAACTGCGTCATCAAAGACAATTTCATTTTTTACGAATGGATTGCGCGCGATGAGATGAGTCTGGTCTTGCAATTGGGTTACGATCCGCACGAAACGGCACGCCGCATCGTCGAACAAGAGTCGTGCACGAGCCTCGGCGTGCCATCCATCGGCGAGATCGAACGCGTCGCCGGACAAACGACGCCCATTGAGATGCCGCCGAAAACATCGACCGAGTTTGACCCGGAAGATTTTGTCCGTCGCGCCTCTAACGAAATTTGGAATTGGCGACGGCTCAGTTCGATTGGCCAATACTATGCCAAGAACCAAGTTGTCCACGCGGCGGCAGGACGCGAGTTGTACGGGCATGGCGATTTGCGCGCGTTCATTCTCTCGATGATTGCTTGTTTCTCCGATGCGATGATGACGGTGGATGATGTGTATTGGAACGGCAACGCGCGCGAAGGTTATCGCGTCGCTTCGCGCTGGACATTGCAAGGCACACACGACGGTCACGGGATTTATGGTGACCCCAGCGGCGCGCGCGTGCGCATTATGGGCATCAGCCATCATCACATCAAGAACGAAAGAATCACCGAAGAGTGGATGTTGTTCGACGAGTTTGCTCTGCTCAAGCAAATCTATCGCACCAAATTGCAAAACGTGGGATAGGAGAAACAGTCCATGTCTGGTACAGCCGATGTTATCATCATTGGTGGTGGAGTCCACGGCGCGAGTCTTGCTTTTCACTTGGCACAACGCAATGTCCAAGTAATCGTGCTCGAAAAACAATTTGTGGCAGCGGGAGCGACTGGACGATCCAGCGGACTGGTTCGCATGCATTATGGCACTGAAACTGATTCGCGTTTGGCATGGAAATCATATCAATATTTCATCGATTGGAAGAATCGAGTTGGTGGCGAGTGCGGATTTACGCGTACCGGTTTCATCCAGATCGTAGCACCTCACGCCCTAGCCGCTTTGCGTGCCAGTGTCGCCATGCATCAGAAAATCGGTATTCCCAGTTTGATCGTTACATCCGATGATGTCAAACGGCTTGCGCCAGGTTTTCGTACAGATGATTTCGAATTTGCCGCCTACGAACCTGAATCTGGCTATGCTATGCCCAGTGATACTACCAACGCATTGATGAACGCGGCACGTGAGCGCGGCGCACGGCTAGTCCAAAGTTGCACCGTCCAAGGAATTCAAGTGATGGGCCACAAGGTCGTGGGAGTAGAGACGACACAGGGCAATTTCTCTGCTCCAGTGGTGGTCAACGCGGCAGGTGCGTGGGCAAGTCAAATCAACAAGATGGTTGGGCTGAATTTGCCTTATGATACTTGGCAGCATGATACCATGTTCGTTATGCGTCCTCCCGAAGTCAAGTTGTCGCATCCCACGGTCATTGATTTCATCAATGAAATGTATTTTCGCCCCGAAGGCGGATTGACGTTGGTGGGATTAGAGGATGGCAATCCGTTGGGCGAGTCACCCGATAACGATGCCGATCATGCGAAACCAGGATTCGTCGAGCGCGCGATTGACCGCATCTGTCGGCGTGTCCCGGCGATGAAGGAGGGTGGCTTGCACAGCGCACATGGCGGCTACGACGGCATCACACCCGATCAACATGCTCTTCTTGGCGCGGGAGGGCCCGATGGTTTCTATCTCGATTGCGGTCATAGCGGGACGGGGTTCAAGACTGCGCCTGCGATTGGATTGTGCATGGCGGAATTGATTCTGGATGGCGAATCCAAAACAGTAGATATTTCTCCATTCTCACCAAGTCGATTTGCAGAGGGACGGTTGATCGAGAGCAATTACGAGAAAATGTGGAAGTAAGTTCGCCTGACCGCTGCAAGGCGAAAATTGAGGAAGCCAATGGCAACATCGAATAAACTGACCACAGAAAAATCAACCGAATCCGAAACGCACTTGCTTCGGCCGAAGGGCGAGCCGCGAATAATGCCCAAGGATTTCAAAATTTCGCTGGGCGCGAAAGGAGGCACGGATCAGCAATTGTTGAATCCTGGGACGGAACGGCGTCAACGCATGCGCGGTTTCGATGACACCTACGTGGACATTATTGATTACATTGTCCGCGTGACGCATCGCATTTGGGAAGAACAACAGATTGGCTATATCTACGACACCTATCGCCACAATTCCAAGGTGATGGATGATTACGGTTTGCAGTATGGACGTGACAAGATTGTGGCGGACACGGTTCACACGATCAACGCCTTTCCCGACATTCGTTTATATGCGGATGAGATTATCTGGGCGGGCGACGACGAGGTCGGGTTCTATACCTCGCATCGTACAGTTATCATGGGACACAATACCGGATACAGCAAATACGGTCCACCGACCGGCAAAAAGATGGTCGTGTGGTGCATCGCGAATTGCATTGCGCTCGAAAATGAAATCTTTGAAGAGTGGTGCGTCTATAACACGTCGAGCATGGTCGCGCAACTGGGCTTCGACTTGCGCGAAAAGGCGCGCGAGTTCGGCAATCAAATGAACCTGGATGGTTTGCGCGATTCGCGATTCGGCGAGCCGCCCCGCTTGCCCGGTCAAGGTAAGCCGCCGCATTTTCCACCAGCGCAAAGCGATGGTTTTGACGTGGAAGATTTTCTGCACCGCACGTATCATTATGTTTGGAATTGGCGCATGCCCGGGAAGGTGGACGATGCGTACGCGCCGAACCTGCGCTTTCACGGTTCGACGAATCGCGAATATTACGGACGCGGCGAATATCGCTCGTTCATTCTTTCGATGCTCGCTATGTTTCCCGACCTGGTATTTCAGATTGACGATTTGTATTGGATGGGCAATGATGTCGAAGGGTATCTCGCTTCCGTGCGTTGGAGTTTGCTCGGAACGCATCGCGGCGCGGGCATTTACGGCGCGCCCACCGGTCGCCAGATTTACATGTGGGGCATCACGCAACATCAAATCAAACAAGGCAAGATTGTCGAAGAGTGGATGATGTTCAACGAGTTCGAAGTGATGCAGCAGATTTATCGCGATTAGGGAATTAATTCGATGTCAACGCGACAAGTCACCAATGTCTATCAACAAGACATTAGCCAATTGATGAATCCGGGGACGGACAAGCGGCAAAGTCTGCGCGGCTTTGACGATGATTACGTGGACATTGTGGATTACATTATTCGATGCACGCACAAGATTTGGGAAGAGCGCGCGATTGAATTGATCTACACGCACTATAATCACAACGCTGTCTTGCACACCGATTACGGCACGACGCACGGCATCGAGGCGGTTGTGACTTCGACGCTTCAATCGCAAGCCGCGTTTCCCGAGCGCCGCTTGTTCGCCGACGATGTGATTTGGAGCGGCCGCGATCAGGGCGGTTTTTACTCGTCGCATCGCCTAACGACGAGCGGGCGCAACACCGGTTACAGTTCGTACGGTCCGCCGACCGGTCGCCAGGTAACGCGGTTGGGTTTTGCGGATTGTGCGGTTCGTGAAAATCGTATCTACGAAGAATGGCTTGTCAGTGACGAAATCGCGGCGTTGCGACAATTGGGACTTGACCCCAAGCAGGTCGTCGCCGATATGGTCCAGAATGGTCGTTACGATTGGATGAAATCAGAACCGCGCGGTGACATTGAGCGCTTGCGCGGGCAATTGCCGCCGCCGATTATGTCGCCGAAAAAATCGGACGGATTCGATGTCGAAGATTTTGTGCGGCGTAGTTACCACGAAATTTGGAATTGGCGGTTGCTGAACAAGGTTCAGGAGTACTATGCCAAGAATCACTTCGCTCATCTGCCTAGCGACCGCGAATTGTACGGACGTGCTGCCATCGGATATTTCATCAGCTGCATGGTAGCCATGTTCCCGGACGGTGCGATGGGCATTGACCATTTCGCCGCGCTCGGCAGTGACAAGGATGGCTATCGCGTTGCGACACGCTGGACGTTCCAGGGCACGCACGAAGGTTACGGCGTTTACGGCGCGCCGACTGGCAAGCCCATCCGAATTACCGGGATGTCACACCATCACGTCAAGAATGGCCAGTACGTTCAAGAGTGGACGCTCTTCGATGAAGTGGCACTCTTGGTCCAACTTGCGATTTGAGTGGCAACTCGATCTCCGAGCATTAATCGCTGTTTCTCTATCTTAATGGCCGTGAAAGGAAAACAATCTCATGTCCGACAAACCGATCACCGATGTGTATCAGCAAGACATCAGCAAACTGATGAACCCAGGCACCGAGAAACGGCAGAGCATGCGCGGCTTTGACGATGATTACGTGGACATTGTGGATTACATCGTCCGTTGCACGCACAAGATTTGGGAAGAGCACGGCATCGGTTTGATCTACACCCACTATAACCACAACGCGATCGTTCACTCGGCGTACAGCACAACCCACGGAGTCGAGGCGGTGGTCAAGTCAACGCTTCAGACGCAAGCGGCGTTTAGCAACCGCATGGCACTGGCTGACGACGTGATCTGGAGCGGCAATGACGTCGAAGGGTTCTACTCCTCGCATCGCGTCACGAGCATTGGGATTAATACGGGCTACAGTTCCTACGGCCCACCGACCGGTCGCCAAGTGGCGCGCCATGGTTTCGCCGAATGCTTCGTTCGCGAGAATCGTATCATCGAAGAGTGGCTCGTACGCGATGAAGTAGGAGTCGTGCGCCAATTAGGACTCGATCCCAAGCAAGTGGTCGCTGACCTGGTCAAGCGCGGTGGTTTCGAATGGATGAAAGCCGAACCGCGCGGCGACATCGAACGGTTGCGCGGACAGTTGCCGCCGCCCGCTTGGTCATCAAAAAACTCAGAGGGTTTCGATGTCGAGGATTTCGTGCGACGCAGCTATCACGAGATTTGGAATTGGCGGCTGTTGAACAAGGTGAATGACTATTACGTTCCGAATCACCTCTGTCACATGACCGGTCAACGCGAGTTGTACGGCCGCGCCGCGCTCGGCTATTTCATCAATTGTATGCTGGCGATGTTCCCCGACGGTGCGATGTCCATTGATCATTTCGCCTCGCTGGGGAACGACAAGGACGGCTATCGTGTGGCGGTGCGCTGGACGTTCCAGGGCACGCACGAAGGCAATGGCGTGTATGGTCCGCCGACGGGCAAGTGCGTCCAAATCATGGGGGTCTCGCATCATCACATCATGGATGGCAAGTTCGTCCAAGAGTGGACGCTCTTTGACGAGATCGCACTGATGGTGCAACTGGCGTGATCCTGGACATTGGAAGTTATAGATCCAAGGCCGCGCGTAATCCAGCGGTCTCGTTTTCAATGTCTATCGTTCTTCCCTAATTACCACACATGGTCAGAGAGTTCGATGGTGCGCGTTTACAAGCCGATTGGGAACAAGTGCTGGCCCGGCTGCGCGGTAAACCTATTGATCTGCTGGCGTACGAACAAGTCCGCCAACGACTGAGAACCCAAATTACGCCACATCGCACTCTAACAGAGATCCCTGTGGATGCCATCGTGGGCAGCGTTGGGCGCGCGGCGGATTTTACTCGAAGGTTCAACCCTTTACATGATAGCGATGCACTGCGCTGGGAGCACATTCGCGCAGCGGCCGAGAAGGAAGGTCTGCCCCCCATCGAAGTGTACCGAATTGGTCAGGCGTACTTTGTGGCGGATGGCAATCACCGCGTCTCGGTGGCCCGACGGATGGGCGCAACGCATATCGAAGCCTATGTCACCGAGGTGCACAGTCCTGTGCCGCTCTCACCAGACACCCGCCCGGAAGATATCATTCTTGCCGCGCGGCGGCTTGAATTCTACGAGCAGACGCACCTCGATCAACTTAGACCCGGGGCTGACATTCGAGCGAGTGTGCCCTCCGCGTACGACATGCTCGAACGGCACATTGAGCTGCATCGGTATGTGATGAACACGGCGCAAAAACGCGACGTGTCACACGATCAAGCGGTGGCAGATTGGTACGACAATGTTTATTCTATGATCGCTCGGGTGATTCGCGATCACAACGTCTTGCGCGATTTTCCCAATCAGACGGCAGCGGATGTGTACCTGATGGTTTCGGGGTACCGCGCGCTGATGGACGAAGCACTTGACTGGCGAGGGCCTACGAGCACGCCTGAAGCCAATGCGTCTACGCAGGTTCAATCGTTTATCTGGCATGTGCTCAGCAAAATTCAAGACGTACTGAGATCGGACGACGCGGCCGAGCGCGTGATGCCGGGGCGGTGGCGACGCGAGCAAGTGTTGGCTAGTTTACAAAATGGTGACGGTCAGCTGTTCCGTTTGTTTACGAGTATTCTTGTGCCGCTCAACGGACTCGAGTCGGGTTGGGATGCGCTGACGCTTGCGCTAGAGATCGCACAACGCGAACGTGGGCGCATACTGGGGCTTTACGTGACTCAAGACGATGCAAGTGAAATTCAAGCCGAATTCGCCCGACGTTGCGAAGCGGCAAACACCTTTGGAACGCTGGCCGTCGAGGTGGGCGATGTCGCCGAAACCATATGTAGTCGTGCGAAATGGGCGGACATTACGGTCGTGAAAACCGCACATCCGCCGCCCACCCGTCCATTCTCTAAGCTAGGATCAGGAATACGCACCCTGGTTCGCAAGTGCCCGGGCCCGATTCTGCTCACGCCTGGCCTGTGGCATGACGTGGGGAACGCAGTTATCGGTTATGACGGTAGTCCGAAATCAGATGAAGCTCTGGCGATCGCAGCGTACCTCGCACGACGATGGAATCTGGCGCTGACCATTGTGAGCGTGCCCGATAGCGAACACGATGCTGGCGAAGCGCTTTATCAAGCTCAAGATTTTTTGCGAGTACGCCACGTTCAAGCATTCTTGATCAATCGCACAGGCGCGGTGGCGGATGTGCTCTTACGCGTAGCGCAGGAACGTCGTGCGGGATTGATTATCTTGGGAGGGTATGGACACAACCTATTGGTTGAATTGACGCTAGGCAGTACCGTCGACGCAATTCTGCGGCGCAGTCATATTCCAACGTTGGTGTGTTCATAGAGGCTTATCGGATGAAGTCGTTAAAACAAATTGGATTTATCGGATTGGGGCGCATGGGCACGCCCATGTCCAAGAATTTATTGCGAGCTGGGTTTCAGCTCAAGGTGTTCGATATTGTGCCCGCGAAGGTATCTGATATTGTCGCGAGTGGTGCGGTGCCCGCAGAATCGCCGGCCGATGCTGCACAGGGCATGGACTTGGTTATTTCGATGATTCTGGACGATGCGACCCTTGCCAAGGTTGCGCTGGCAGACGATGGTGTTTTGCGTGGACTCGCACGCGGGGCGATCTACGTGGACATGAGCACCGTTTCACCGATGGCATCGGCACGCGTTGCAGAGGCGGCGGAAACACAAGGCATCGTATACTTGCGCGCCAAAGTGTCCGGAAGCATCCAGCCCGCAACCGAAGGTACGTTGACGATTTTTGCATCGGGACCGCGAGCCGCATATGACGAGTGTTTGCCCGTGTTCAATGCGCTTGGCAAACAAATGTATTATGTCGGCGACGCCGAGCAAGCGATCTATCTCAAGCTCGTGCACAGTATCATGGTTGGCATCACGGCGGCGATGGTGGGCGAAGCATTCACATTTGGCGAACGGGGCGGCACAGATTGGGGACAAATGATTGAGGTCATCAATCATAGTGCATTGAGCTCGATATTGCTCAATTACAAAGCGCCGTTGTTGCAGGAACGCTGTTACACCTCCCCGCAATCCACAGTGGATGTCGCCGCGAAAGATATTGACCTGGCTTTGTCTGCGGCCAAAGACATGAACTTGCCCATGCCGATCACGTCGCTCGCGCGCGAGCTTTTTCGCGTCATGCAAGCCAATGGCGATGGCGGCCTCGATTTCATCGGCATTGTGAAATTGTTTGAGTTGATGGCTGGGACGAACTCAAGGCAATGAGATATGTCAACATCCCTGGCACGGCGCTGAACCCGTCGGCATTGTCTCTCGGTACGAACCGGTTTGGCTCGCTTATTGATCACGATCACGCATATGAATTGCTGGATGCCTTTGTCGAGTTGGGAGGCACATTCATTGACACTGCGCACGTTTACGCCGATTGGATTCTAGGCGCGCCGCACAGCGCAAGCGAAAAGACGATTGGCGAATGGCTACACCAACGGAACTGCCGCGCCCAGATCCTGCTGGCGACCAAAGGGGGCCACCCAGATCTTGGGACGCCGCACGTTTCGCGTCTCTCGTCGCAAGATTTGCAGACTGATTTGGCCGAAAGTCTCGAGTTCCTACAGACCGATCATGTTGATCTGCTTTGGCTCCATCGCGATGATCCCGCGATTCCTGTATTTGAAATTGTGAATGCAGTCAATGACGTGATTCGGACTGGCCAAGCGCGATATGTTGGCTGTTCGAACTGGCACGCTCGGCGTATCCGTGAAGCGAATGAGTATGCACGCACGCACGGCTTATATGGATTTGTCGCGAATCAGCCTCAATGGAGCTTGGCAGTTCCAAACCGTGAGGCGCTCTCCGATCCGGAGCGATTAGTCGTATTCGGTGCGCAAGACTATGCGCTCCATCGTGAAAACGGAATGGCAGTAGTCCCGTACTCGCCTCAAGCACAGGGGTTTTATGATAAGTTAGACCGGCTCGGCATGTCGGGTCTAACGGAAAAAGACCGCTGTGGCTATTATAGCGAGGCAAACGCAGGACGACTGCGCTGGGTTCAAGCGCTATCGACCAAGCACCGTGTGTCGGTCAATGCGGTGGCATTGAGCTACTTGATGTCGCAACCGTTCGTGACAATTCCCGTGATCGGTCCACGCACTGTGGAGCAGTTACGCGATAGCGTCGCGGCGGTGGAAGTCCATCTGACGTCCGCCGAGTTGGATGAACTGCAATCTCAATAGAGGCAGATGGCATGGCTGAGAATGAGGTCTTGGTTAAACCAGACGTACTTGAAAGTTTTGTGACGGATTTGTTTGAGCAGGCCGGGATGACCCGCGACGACGCGGCCTACTCGGCGCACGCCCTCGTCCAGACAAATTTGTGGGGCGTTGATTCGCACGGCGTTTTGCGCGCGGCGATCTACATCGAACGATTGCGAAAGCGTGCGGTCAATCCGCGTCCGCAAATCAAAACGATTCGCGGTGGATTCGCGCTCGAAGTGATTGACGGTGACGACGGGCTGGGACTCATCGTCGGGCGCGCGGCGATGAATCGCGCGATTAAGCTGGCGGAGAAATTCAACGTCGGGGTGGTCGGCGCGATCAAGAGCAATCACTTTGGCGCGGCGGCGTTGTATGCGCGACTTGCGGCAGAACGTGGGATGATCGGCATCGCGATGACGAACGTCGTGCCAAACGTTGTCGCTCCCGGCGGCAGTAAACCGATCACAGGCAACAATCCACTGGCGATTGCGATACCGACCTTTGGCGAATTCCCGTTCGTACTCGATATGTCGATGTCGGCTGTCGCCGGCGGCAAACTTTTGCTCGCCGCGAAAAAAGGACAAAGGATTCCGCTCGATTGGGCAACTGATAAGGAGGGGCATCCAACGGATGATCCGAATATCGGCTTCAATGGATTCTTGTTGCCGATGGGCGGATACAAAGGACTGGGTCTTTCGTATGTTGTGGACATTTTGTCGGGCTTGATTACAGGCGGAATGTTCGGCGATCAGATGAAAGGAATGTACACGCATCCTAACGATCCCAGTTTGACGGGTCACTTTATGATCGCGATCAATGCGATGGCGGTCATCGGTAAGGATGAAATGCAATCGCGGATGAACGCATTTTATCAACGCATCAAGGCATCGCCGATGTGGGACGAGAAGGGCGAAATGTTTTTGCCAGGCGAAATCGAATATCGCAGTGCGGTCGAGCGCCAAACCCAAGGCATTCCGCTCCCACCCAATTTATTCGATGATTTGGTTGCGCTCGGCACAAAGCTAGATGTAACCAGTTCATTGATACAAATATAAATAGATTCCAATTTTGAAAGGAGTATCAAAATGAAAGAGCGAGAATTCTTGTGGTGGCAGGAACTCCCTGCGCCCGAAGTCGTGCGTTGGGCGAAAGAGGAATGTGACATTGCGTTGCTTCCCATCGGTGCAATTGAACAGCACGGGCCGCACTCTCCGTGCGGCGTGGACGCGTACAATGCCATGGGTATGGCGGAACTGATTGCCAAGAAAACTGGCGTCATGTTGTTACCCTCGCCGATGTTTGGTTCGCATCCGTATCATCATTGGTACATGCCTGGTACGATCCCGCTTTCGTACGAAACGCACATCGCGTTGCTCGTCGACATTGTCAAGGGTGCGGCGGTGGCGGGCTACAACAAATTCATCATTCTCTCAGCACACGGTCAAGTTTCGACGACGCTCGTGGCGGTGCACAAATTGGGTCTCGAAGGACACTTTACCTTGTCGCTACATTGGTACGATTTTCTCCGTGACAACAAGAGTGTGCTTCAAGATTACATGTGGCACGCGGACGAAGCCGAAACATCGGTGGGGTTGTACTTGTATCCCAAGTACGTCGATATGAGCAAGGCGGAAAAGGGTGGCGGTGAGCCATTGATTGATCGCAAGTTCATCATTGCGCCTGGCATGACGCCGAAACCCGGGATGATGTACCACTTTGAGGGCACCTTCGCGCGTCCTGAGTACAAGGAATTGCCGAATGGTGTCATCGGCGATCCAACCAAGGCGTCGTACGAAAAAGGCGAAAAGATTGTTACGCGCACGGTGGACTATGTTTGCGATTTGATCGCGGACATCAACAAGCGATGGCCCCTGGGGGTCAAACCGCCGGTCAAATAATTTTTGTCGGGGCGAGGTCGCCTCGCCCCGACAAATCGAAATATTTTTGTGAGGCGTAAATGAAGTTAAAAGGCAAAGTAGCAATTATTACCGGCGCAACCAAGGGCATCGGTGAAGCAACGGCGTACGAATTTGTCAAGGAAGGCGCGAAAGTGGCGCTGGCTGGACGTTCAACGGAGCTGGGTGAACAGGTTGTCAAGAAATGTAAAGAACTGGGCGGCGAAGCCATTTTCGTCACATGCGATGTAAGCCAGAAGAAGCAAGTGGACAATCTTGTGGCGAAAACGGTTGAAGCGTTTGGCACGATTGACATCGTTGTGAACAATGCAGGTGTCAACCACAGTGCCAACTTTTTCGATACGACGGAAGAAGACTGGGACTGGGTGATGAGTGTTGATCTCAAAGGCACATTCTTGCTCAGCCAAGCTTCCGCACGCGTAATGGTCGATCAGAAAAAAGGCGGAGCGATTGTTAATGTGTCGTCCGTGATGGCGCAACTTGCGCTCGCCGACCAGGTTCCTTACTGTGCAGCAAAGGGCGGCGTCAATCAATTGACCAAAGCGATGGCGCTCGCGCTCGTCGACAAGGGCATTCTGGTCAATTGCGTTGCGCCTGGCCCTGTGATGACCGAACTAATGCAGCGTGTTGTGCACAACGAAGAGAAAACCAAGGTCTTGATGGATCGATTGCCCATTGGTTACGTCGCTTCGTGCGAACAGATTGCGCGTGTCATTGTGTTTATGGCGAGCGAGGACGCCAATTATTTCGTCGGTCAAACCGTGTACGCGGATGGCGGCCGTTCGATCCAAGGGTTCCCTCGCAAGATGGAAAAATAGAAAGAGGTTATCGTGATTAAGTACTTAAAGCAAGCGAAACAGCGACCCGCTGATGATCGGCGCGCGCTCTATGATCGCGTCGAAAAAATCTTAAAGACGGTTCGCGAAGAAGGCGATGCGGCATTACGACGCTTTTCTAAAGACTTTGACAAGGTTGAGATCAAAGAATTGCGCGTGACGCAAGCCGAGATCGATGCCGCTGAAAAAAGCTTGCCAACAGAATTAAAAGCAGCGTTACTCGATGTGGTTGAGCACGTCAAGCGTTTCGCCCAGGTTCAGCGCGAAGCGTTGCACGATGTCGAAAAAGAAATGTATCCTGGGTTGTTCCTCGGTCATCGTTTTGTGCCTGTCGATTCGGTCGGTGCGTATGTGCCTGCCGGTCGTTATCCCACCCTCAGCGCGGCGATGATGTCGATTGTACCAGCCAAAGTGGCGGGCGTAAAACGCGTCATTGTTTGTTCACCGCCGAGTTATCAAGGGCATATTCACCCGGCGATTCTCTTCGGAATGCGCGCCTCCGGAGCAGACGAGATTTACGCCATAGGTGGCGCGCAAGCGATTGGCGCAATGGCATACGGAACTGAAACGATCAAGCCAGTCGATATGGTGGTTGGACCTGGCAATCAATATGTCGCCGAAGCCAAACGTCAAATCTTTGGCACTGTCGGGATCGATTTGGTCGCGGGTCCCAGCGAAGTGATGGTTATCGCTGACGAGACAGCGAAAGCCAACTGGGTCGCCGCCGATTTGCTCGCGCAATGCGAACACGATCCGCAGGCACGCGCTGCGCTCATCACGACTTCCGGCTCAATGGCAGAATCGGTGCTTGCGGAAATCGAAGCGCAGTTAAAAATCCTCAAGACAGCGGACGTAGCGGGCCAAGCGTGGAGCGACAATGGTGATGTGATTCTTGTGAGCAGTCTCGAGGAAGCCGCTGAAGCCGCGAATGAATGGGCACCCGAGCATCTAGAGATTCACACGAAAAATCCTAAAAGCATGATCCCACTGCTGCGAAACTATGGTTCACTCTTTGTCGGTGAGGAAGCAGCCGAAGTGTTCGCCGATAAGCTCGCAGGGACTAATCATATCTTGCCCACACTGCGCGGGGCAAGATATACCGGTGGATTGGGTGTCAGCAAGTTTCTGAAGATCATCACACATCAATGGTGTACGACAGAGGCGATGAAAGAGCTCGCGCCGGCGATCGTCCTCCAAGCGACCTTTGAAGGAATGGACGCGCACCGAGCGGCGGCGGCGATCCGGATCGAAAAATAGTGATGCATGTTTGGAGGGGCGAAGTATACTTCGCCCCTCCAAGTAGGAAATCAATGCCACGGAAATTAACCCTAGCTCTGGTCCAAATGGATTCAGAGTTTGGGAACGTGAAACACAATCTCGAATGCATCATCGAATTTACCAAGCAAGCGCGTGCTAAAGGCGCACAGATTGTCGTGTTCCCAGAATTGATTCTGACCGGCAGTCATCCTGAAATGATAGGTTCTCGATTGCAGGAATTGGCATTGTCTCGCGAGGACGAACCGATTCAAAAGTTGGCGCGCGCCGCGCACGAGTCGAGTGTTTATTTGCTAGCAGGTTTTCTCGAACGGCGCGATAACTCTGGTGCGGTGTACGATTCGCTGGCGTGGTGCGCGCCAAATGGCAAGGTTGTTGATACGTACGCCAAAACTCACATGTATACCACTGAGCGAAAATACTTTTCGTTTGGGCACACATCGTCGGTATACGAGACCGAGTTTGGTAAGATCGGAATCATGATTTGTTATGAATTGTGTTTTCCCGAAGTCGCGCGCATTCTCGCGCTCAAAGGCGCGGAAGTTGTAATTGCTCCGGCGGCGTGGGGCACGTTGGACGAATTGCAGTGGCCTATTCATGTACGTGCTCGTGCGCTCGAAAATTTGATTTTCGCAGCGGCAGTGAATCGCGCGGGCGTCGAAGGCAATTTGCATTACATTGGGCAGAGCATGGTCGTGCATCCGCTCGGAAACATCCTGGGACATTTGGACAACGATCAAGAAAATATGCTCGTGACGACCATCGATCTCGCTGAGGTTGCATCCGCACGTCGTCGTTCCAAACACTGGGTAGATCGTCGTCCTGAATTATACAAATTGCTCGCTGATCCAAAACCTGGGTCGTAATTTTTTATGAGGTTGGAATGAGTCATCCGAAAGTAGGAATGATCACGTTTGGTGATGAGCGCCCGCACGAATGGGAAAAAGTCTTCAAGAATTTAACCGAACCGCGCCATCGTCAAGCGATTGATTATTTCAAAACGCTGCCGATTGAATTATATGCGGCTGACCAGGTGGCGCGGACCAAACAGGATATTGATGGCCAAGTAGATCGTTTGCATGCGGCAGGTGTGGAAGCATTTGTTGCGCACGTGCCGTGTTGGACCGCGCCCAATCTCGTGGTGCGCGGCGTCCAGCGCATGAACCTGCCGACGGCCGTAGTCTCGAACAGGAGCCCGGCCACCCACGGCACCGTGGGGTTGCTCGGTGCGGCCGGCGCACTGGCGCAAATTGATTATCCCCATCTACGTGTCCGCGAGGATTTTGAAACTGGCCGAGTCAGCGAAAAAGTATTGCCTTTGTTCCGCGCCGCTTCGACGGTGAAACGGCTGCGCGGCGAAGTGTTTGGCTTGTTTGGCGGGCGCTCGCTTGGTATTGACACCGGCACATTCGACCCCATGCAATGGCGCGATCAATTTGGCGTGGATGTTGAACATATTGACCAATTGGAAATCATTCGCCGCGCAGAAAAAATGGGAGACGATCAGTCGGCGGAAATGATGGCGTGGTTGGCCCAAAACGTCAAGAGCATCGGCTACAACGATCAAGGTCTCACGCCGGCGAAATTGTCTTTCCAGGTGCGCTGTTATCTGGCGACGAAGCAAATTGTAGAAGAAAAAGGCCTAGATTTCGGTGCGATCAAGTGCATGCCTGACCTGAGCAACAATTATGTGCCCCAATGCATCAGTGCGGCGTTCATGCCAAGCCCGTACGATGCAGCTGGCACGAAAGAAGTGTTCTCTTTCGCCTGTGAGGCGGACGGAGACGGTGCGCTGACAATGGAAATACTGAAACTTGTTTCGGGCGGATTGCCACCGTTCTTCGGAGATTTGTCATTTCTCAACGATAGCACGCACACCCTGTACCTGCCGAACTGCGGCGCGGTTTGCTCATGGTATGCCGGGCGCTCGAACAGCCCGGTCGAGAACCTAAAGCGGATCGAATTGCGACCTGCTATGCGCCCCGGCGGCGGCGCAATCACTTATTTCAAAGCGGCGCCTGGCACGATAACACTCGCACGCCTGTATCGTAGGGGTGGAACGTACGTAATGGCGATCATCCCTGGCGAAACCGTCGAACCGACGCCATCCGAGTACGACGCTTTCGTCGCGGCGCGCGGTCCGCACCAACTACCCACCGCCTTTGTTCACGTCAACGCTGATTTCGACGCGATCATTCAAGAGTTTGGTTCGAATCATGTTTCAGGTATTGGCGGTGCGTTTGTGGACGAGTTGGTCCATGTGTGTAAATTGCTCAACATCAAATTTATCGTGCTGGACTGAAAATTCAGACTGACACGGACCTGCCGCGATTTTCGCATGGTAGGCCCGTCCGGTGTCGTCAGCGACTCAGAGGGCATATGAATTCACGAGAACGATTTCACGCGGCGATGAGTCATCAACCCACGGACCGCGTGCTGATCGATTATGGCAAACATATCGGTTCGTTTCATCGCGATGCGTACATCAACTTGAGTGAGTATCTGCGCGATGTGCCCATGCACGATGGCAGCCGCATTCTCGACCGCATGGCGCAGAATGTTGTGCTCGATGAAGCTTTATGCCAGCGGTTCGGTATTGATTTCCGCTGGGTCGTGCCCCATTGGGTGAACGTGCGCGACGTGACCATTGATGGCGAGCCGGGATACGTGGATATGTGGTACACGCCGCACAAATGGACTGACGTTGGCAGGTATTACGCCATTCACGCGCAGCCGCTCGGCAAAGACGATTTGACGGTGGCGGACATCGACGCATCCGATTGGCCCGATCCCAACAATCCCGCGATGTTCGAGGGATTGCGCGAGCAAGCCAAACACTGGCGCGACAAGACGCAGTACGTCGTAGGCGGTGATGGCATAAAGGTTGGCATTCTGCAGACGTCGTCGCAGTTGCGCGGCTACGATAAATTGTTTGTTGATTTTGCGCTCCACCTGGATCTTGCCCACGCCTTGCTGAACAAGATCTCGAAGATCATCAATGAGATGTACTTTTATTATATGAAAGCCGTCGGCGAGTACATCGAGGTGGTTGTCATCACTGACGATCAGGGCACGCAGAATTCACTGATGGTCTCGCCGAAGATGTTTCGCGCATTCATCAAGCCGTACCTGAAAGCACAAATCGAAACGATCAAGAATACGGCAAACGTCAAAGTGCTGATGCATTGCGATGGTGCGATTGCGCCGATCATTCCTGACCTGATCGAGATCGGCGTGGATATCCTCAATCCGATCCAAACCGTCGTCAAGGGACTCGAAGACACGCGCGCGCTCAAGGAGAAATTTGGCGATCAAGTTTGCTTTCATGGCGCGATCGATGTGCAGCAAGTGCTGCCCAATTTGACCGCCGAAGGTGTACGCCAGGAAGTGAAGAAACGTATCGACGAATTGGGTACGAACGGCGGATACATCCTTGCGCCGTGCCATAATATTAATATTGACATACCGCCGGCCAATGTTGTTGCATTGTTCGACGCAGCGCAAGGAAGGTAAGACGGATCTCGATTATCTATCGGGAGAGAAACATGGATAAAGATATTTACGATAGTGTGCTGGAAGGCGACGCGGCAAGATGTGTGGCAGGCGTCAAAGCTGCGCTCGCCGCCGGCAATGACCCCAGCAAAATCCTCAACGAAAGCATGATTGCCGCGATGGCCAAGGTTGGGCAGCTATTTGAAATGGGCGAGTACTATGTGCCCGAAATGCTTATCGCCGCACGCGCGATGCAAGCCGGTCTCAAAGAGCTTCGGCCGCATCTCGTTGCCGCCGACGTCAAGCCCATTGCGAAAATCGTCGTGGGCACGGTCAAAGGTGATTTGCATGATATTGGCAAGAACCTTGTCGCGATGATGCTCGAGGGGGTAGGGTTTGAGGTGATTGATCTGGGTGTAGACGTCGCACCCGAAAAATTCGTTGCTGCGATCAGGGAACATCAGCCGCGTTTCGTTGGTCTGAGCGCACTCCTCACCACCACGATGCCGATGATGGGTGCCACGATTGACGCGATCAAGGCGGCAGGCTTGCGCGATTCTGTAGTCCTGATGGTCGGCGGCGCTCCCGTCACAGCGCCGTTTGCGAAGCAAATTGGCGCCGATTTATTCGCGTCCGACGCCTCCTCCGCAGCGAGTCGTGCGAAGGCGTTGATCATCTAGTTATCAGGAGGTCGTCCTATACGCTGACAAAAAATGTCCCATTACGGTACTTACCTATCCGTATGTAATTTTTATACTTCGAGGAGGGATATATGGATCACCCAAAAGTCACGAACGAAGAAATGCAAAAGCGCGTAGTACGGTTCAGAGATCTTAAGAAACGCCCCATTCCGCTGATGTTTATCGATAGCGTCTTGCCACGGCATTATCGCGTCAATTACGCGGTGATTGGCGATACGGCAAGTGAAAATCCAGACTTTAAGCCGTTGCTGGAAGACCCACATAAATTCCAGATCGGTGTGTTTAGCGCGCCGCCCAAATGCGGTCCAGCCTGGCACACGCACGATTACATCGAACTGTTTATGCCGCTCAAGGGCAGATGGAAGTTCTATTGGGGCGATGATCCAAACGGAACTGTGGAAGGTAGCGCGGTGCTAGACGAGTGGGATATGATTTCGTGTCCCCCCGGCAAGTGGCGCGCGTTTGAAAATGTGGGTCGTGAAGAGGGCTGGATGTTCGCGGTGCTGGAGCCCCATGAAGTGTTCAAAAGCAAAGACCCCTATTGGGGAACCCAGGTGCTCGAACAAGCCGCCGCTATGGGTTTTCATGCCGACGAATCCGGCAAAATGATCAAACCGGCAAATTTCAAACAAGTCGAAGAACAACTATTCGACCAACTCGTACGCAAGAAAAAAGCGCGTCGCGCTAAAGCAGCGGTCAAGAGAAAGGTTGCCAAGCGCAAATAATATCCCGATGGTTGTGAAGCAATCCCCGTCGAGAGGATTGCTTCACCCTGTCAACGAGGGCACATAGATGGCAGACGCCGAGATCGACTTTGTGAAAAAGGGTGACATCGGCAAGATGATACCACCGCGCGGCGAGCGCGCCCAATCGTTAGGTGGATTCGATGACGACTATGTGGATATTGTCGACTATATCCTCCGATCGACGCACAAGATTTGGGAAGAGGGCGGCCTGGGGCTGATCTACGATCATTATCAGCACAACGCGGTTGTCTGGACGTCGGAGGGCTTGACCTACGGCCGCGAGCAAGTGATTGCCGCCTCCGCGCGCACACAGGCAGCGTTTCCTGATGTGCGTCTGTATGGCGGCGATGTGATTTGGACAGGCAACGACGCAGATGGATTTCATACGTCGCATCGCATTATGTGGATCGGTCATAACACGGCGCATAGTGTGTACGGGCCACCCACCGGGCGCCGACTGCAACGCTGGGGCATTGCGAATTGTTTCGTCCGTGAGAACCGCGTTGTCCAAGAATGGATTGCCCGCGATGAAATGAGCCTCGTCATGCAGCTAGGTTTCGATCCGCATGAAGTCGCCCGTCGTATGGTTGAAAAAGAACCTTCAGCAGGCGTCGGCTCGCCGTCGGTGGGCGAAATCGAACGTGTGGTCGGTGAAACGACACCGGCGGACCTGCCGCTCAAAAACGACGGCGAATTCGATCCCGAGGATGTGGTTCGCCGCATTTATCACGATATTTGGAACTGGCGCAAACTCAATCTTCTCAAGCAGTACTATGCCGAGAATTATGCATGCCATGCCGCCGGCGGACGCGAGTTGTATGGACGCGGGGACTTGCGTGCATTCATTCTCGCGATGCTGTCTGCATTTTCGGATTTGACGTTGACCGTCGATCACGTTTACTGGAATGGAAACGCCACAGACGGTTATCGTGTGGCCACACGTTGGACTTGGCAAGGAACGCACGACAGTTTTGGGATTTACGGCGAGCCAAGTGGCGCGCGGATTCGCATCATGGGAATCAGTCATCAATGGATTCGCAACAACAGAGTGGTGGAAGAGTGGATGCTCTTCGACGAATTTGCGTTGTTAAAGCAAATTTATCGAGCGCGGATGTGAAGATCAAATCTCGCAATCAGGATCGATCTCCGCAGGTCAATCTCTACTCTACTTTCAGACGATCGGCGAAATGGACTGCTTAGAAACATTACCGCCTGAATGGAGATCCAATCTTTTGCCGGACATTCAGGTCCAGGTCCGCGCGAGTGGCCGCAAAGTTATCGTGCTCGATGATGACCCGACCGGCACCCAAACCGTACATGGTATTCCCGTCCTTACGGAGTGGTCGGTCGAATCTTTGCGTGCTGAGCTCGCGAACGATCTACCCTGTTTTTACGTCCTCACCAACACGCGTAGTCTGCCGCTCCCCGGCGCTCGGGCAGTGAACGCCGAGATCGCGCATAATCTGCAAGTGGCATCTCAACAAGCTCAGCGCGATTTCGTAATTGTGAGCCGGAGTGACTCAACCCTGCGCGGGCATTTTCCGGGTGAAGTGGACGCGCTCGCCAGCGCATTGAGTAAAACGTTCAACGGCTGGCTCATCATTCCTTTTTTTCTCGAGGGTGGACGCTACACGGTTAGTAACGTGCATTATGTCGCTGAAGATCGTAGGCTAGTTCCCGCCGGTGAAACACCGTTCGCACGCGACAGCGTATTTGGTTATCACGCTTCAGATTTGTGCGAGTGGGTCGAAGAAAAAACGGGTGGGCGCGTGCAAGCAGCCAGCGTCATGGCAGTTTCGATTGACGACTTACGAATCGGCGGACCCGCTCGCGTCCAAGAAAAACTGATGGCCCTGTCGGGCAAGCAAATATGTGTGGTGAATGCCGCTAGCTATCGCGATCTGGAGGTATTCGTTGCCGGTCTATTGAGTACCGAAGCTCAGGGCCGACGATTCCTTTATCGTACCGCAGCCTCCTTCGTCCGGGTGAGAGCAGGAATCGAACCACGCGCGTTGCTTACCCGATCAGAATTGCAGCTGCCTCAATCGACTGGTGGACTGATTGTCGTTGGGTCGTACGTCCCGAAAACCACCGCGCAAGTTGAGACGTTGCTCGCGCAAACGGATGTGACCGCGATTGAGATCGGAGTGGAGGCATTGCTTGGTGCTCAGCGTGCGAATGAAATTGATCGGGTGGCAGCCAGTGCGGAAAGCGCGATACGCCGAAATCGGGACGTCGTGATTTACACCAGTCGTCGACTCGTGACCGCGAACGAAGCCGAAGGGAACCTGTCGATTGGTCGGCGGGTGTCCGAGGGTCTGGTTGCGATTCTCCGGCATATTTCAGTGAGGCCGCGCTATTTGATTGCCAAAGGGGGCATCACGTCGAGCGATGTCGCAACCAAAAGTCTGGACGTCAAGCGCGCGATGATTCGCGGACAGATTTTACCTGGTGTTCCGGTGTGGCACTTGGGCGATGAGTGTCGCTATCCAGGATTGGACTATATCATCTTTCCGGGCAACGTGGGTACGCCGGACTCGCTCGTAGAAATCTTCAACACATTGGCGCGGTGATGAAGGATGAAGTTGAGAGATAGAATTCCCGGCCTCTGTTCCTTTTCGTGCGCCCTGTGAAGTAGAATGCTCACCTCCACGCTTGATTTGCTTCATGCTGCACAGGAAGGCCGCTATGCCATCGGTGCATTTAATGTGTATAATCTCGAAGGCGCGCTGGCGGTAGCCAATGCTGCCCAAGCTATGCGGAGTCCTGCAATTCTGCAGATGCACGCAAGCGCGCTCGAGTACGGAGGTGCGGCACTCGTCGCGCTGTGTCTACGGGTCGCGCGCGATGCCAGTGTGCCAATGTCGGTTCATCTCGATCATAGCACCTCGATAGACGCGATTCGCTTCGCTCTTGACGCTGGGATTACCTCGATTATGGCGGATGGCTCGCATCTGGCGTACGCCGACAATATCACGTTCACGCACTCGGTGGTTGATTTGACCCGCGGGCGTTTAGGTGCAGTCGAAGCGGAACTAGGACGGCTCGCTGGAACAGAAGATGACTTGACGGTTGCCGAGTACGAGGCGAGACTCACCGATCCGCATCAAGCAGCTGATTTTATTGCAGCGACGGGAATTGATGCACTCGCGGTATGCATAGGCAACGTCCACGGCAAGTACCATGGCACACCGTGTCTCGATTTTGCACGGCTTGCCGCAATCCGTGACGCGGTGAGCGTGCCTCTTGTCTTGCACGGAGCGTCTGGCTTGCCGCGTGAGATGGTACAACATTCCATCGAACTCGGAGTCCGCAAGTTCAACGTCAATACGGAGGTGCGCGGTGCCTACGTCGAACGACTGAAGATAGAATTTTCCGCGCCCAAAATACCTGACCTGATTGATCTACTGCGTGATGCGACTCAAGCGATGCAGGTCGTAGTGAGTGAAAAGCTTGAGTTGTTTAGGTCGGCGGGGAGCGCATGAAGCCAACCCGCGAACTGAGGAGGAGAAGTGCCAAGTCAACCGGATATTGATCGAGGGCAAAAGGACAATCGTGAACTTCTGTCGCCGGAAAAGGGAAAGCATCAAGGCATGCAGGGATTCGACGAGGACTATGTGGACATTGTCGACTATATCATCCGTTGCACGCATAAGATTTGGGAAGAGAAGGGCATGGGGCTCATCTACACGCATTATGGACACAACGCGACGGTGTGGTCAGGGCTGGGTGTATCGTATGGACGCGAGGCGGTGATAGCAAGTTCGATTCAAACGCTTGCCATGTTTCCCGATCGACAATTGTTTGCGGAAGATGTCGTGTGGACGGGCAACGATCAGGACGGTTTCTACACCTCGCATCGTATCTTGAGTACGGGGCACAACACCGGCTACAGTTCGTACGGACCGCCGACAAACCGCAAAGCCGTGTTTCGTGTCATTGCGAATTGCTTTGTCAAGGAGAACCGGATTCTGGAAGAATGGATGATGCGTGATGACTTGGAAATGATACGTCAGTTGGGCTTGGATGAAAACGGAATCCTCGATCGTCTAGCGCGCGCCGAACTGGCGGAAGGTTTGCCGGATGAACCGGCCGGTGACATTGATCGTGTATTCGGACAAACGACGCCGGAAGTTCTGCCTGCAAAGACGGACGAGAATTTCGATATAGAGGATTTCATTCGCCGGTCCATGCATGAGATTTGGAATTGGCGAATGTTCAATCGGGTCAACGAAATCTACGCCGACACATTTCTCGGGCACGCTTCGACTGGGCGTGAGTTTTACGGGAAGGCGGACTACTTGAACTGGGTTGTTTCAGTAATTGCCATGTTTCCCGATTGCAAATTTACGATCGATCATCTCTACTGGCTCGGCGACGATGCCGCGGGGTATCGTACCTCAATGCGTTGGAGTCTGGTCGGCACTCACGACGGCTACGGCCTGTACGGTGCGCCGACCGGCAAACGGGTTCATATCTGGGGCATTACTCAGCACAAAGTCAAGGACGGCAAGATCATCGAAGAGCTGACTCTATTTAACGAGCTGATGACACTAAAGCAAATTCATCTCGCGCGGGTTGCGAAAGGAACTCAATGACACCACCCCGTTTTGAAAACCCCATCAAGCAATGGGTCAAGCAAGGTAAAAAAGTTTCGGGCGCGTGGTTGCAGATGGCTAGTCCGATTGCGGCTGAAATTATGGCACGCGCGGGATTTGATTTTTTGATGATCGATATGGAGCACGGTCCGGGCGACGTGCTCACGCTCGTCGCGCAATGCCAGGCGATGAATGGTTCGGGCGCAGTGCCATTTGTGCGCGCACCCTGGAATGACCTTGTTACGATCAAACGTATTCTGGACGCGGGCGCGTATGGGGTGCTTGTGCCGTACGTCAATACCAAAGAAGAGGCGCAGGCTGCGGTACGCGCCTGCAAATATCCGCCGCAAGGCATTCGAGGCATAGCAGCCAGTCCGCGCGCGCCAGGCTATGGACAGAACTCGATGGCCAACTATCTCACGCGTGCGAATAATGAGACCATGGTGCTAGTTGCGGTTGAAACGCCGGAAGCGGTTGCCCATCTGGATGATATTCTGATGGTCGAGGGTCTTGATGCGATTTTCATTGGGCCAATGGATCTCTCAACTTCGCTAGGGCATTTTGGCAATCCGAGTCATCCAGATGTCGTGGCGGTCATTGCAGGTATTGAGAAAAAAATTTTGGCGAGTGGCAAATCGCTCGCGACGATTTCCGGGAATTGGCAACAAGCGCTCGATCTGTACCGACGCGGTTATCAGATGGTGTTGCTGATGGCCGATGGGGTTGCGCTCGCCGGTATAGCAGCGGAACGTGCAATGCAATTTCGAAAGGAATTCCCGGAACGCTAACGCGCGAAGAATACTTCATTCAGGAGGAGACAAATGGCCAGCGTGACATACAACCAGGTTACGAAACTATTCGGAGAAGTCAAAGCCGTAAATGATCTGACACTCGAAATCAAAGACAGGGAATTCATTGTCCTCGTCGGTCCCTCGGGTTGCGGCAAAACCACGGCATTGCGTCTACTTGCAGGTCTCGAAGAGATCACCTCAGGCGATATTAGCATTGGCACCCGCGTCGTCAATGATGTCGCACCCAAAGACCGTGATATCGCGATGGTGTTTCAATCCTACGCTTTGTACCCGCACATGAGCGTCTATGACAATATGGCATTCGGTTTGCGTTTGCGCAAGACACCTAAAGCGCAAATCGACAAGCGCGTCAAGGAAGCCGCAGACATTCTGGGCATCGGTGCACTGCTTACCCGCAAACCGAAACAGCTCTCGGGTGGGCAACGTCAGCGCGTGGCACTCGGTCGTGCCATTGTGCGCGAACCCAAGGTATTCTTAATGGATGAGCCGCTTTCGAATCTCGACGCGAAGTTGCGCGTACAGACGCGGGCGGAAATATCCAAGTTGCACCAGCGACTCGAAACAACATTTATCTATGTCACACATGATCAGACGGAAGCTATGACGATGGGCTCGCGGATCGCTGTAATGAGAGATGGTGTCCTTCAGCAACTGGACTCGCCTCAGAATTTGTACGATTATCCCAAGAATATGTTTGTCGCCGGTTTTATCGGTAGTCCGGCGATGAACTTTTTCGAAGTCAGGCTCACGGGCACGCGCGACGAAATGTATCTCGAAGGGAGTGGGTTGCGATTACCAGCGCCATCTCGGCGGCGGGACGTCCTCGCATCCTATCTTGGGCGTGATCTAGTCTTGGGTGTCCGTCCCGAGGACATCCACGATCGCGACTATGTGCCGGGAACGATGAATGGTGCACCGGTTTCGGCGCAGGTCGATGTGATGGAGCCGATGGGAAGTGAGATATATGTTTACTTGCTCAGCGACAAACAGCCATACGTCGCGCGGGTTGATCCGCGCAGTCAGGCGCGCCCGGGCAAGACAATCGAAGTCATGATAAATCTTGACCATCTGCATTTATTCGACAAAGAGACGGAGCAAGCGATTGCATAGCGATTCAATATGAAAACGATTCTTTCATCTAAAACGAATAGTGTTACGATCAGTCCGGATTTACCCTTCGTCGTCATCGGTGAACGGATCAATCCGACGCGGCGCAAGAAACTGATGGAGACGATGGCCTCGGGTGATTTCAGCGTCGCGTTAGAGGATGCGCGAAATCAAGTAGCCGCTGGCGCCCAAGTGCTTGACGTGAACGCGGGCATCCCAGGAGCCGACGAAGTAGAATTGCTGAGTGGACTCGCCCGCGCCTTGATGGGGAGCGCGGATATCCCGCTCTGTTTCGATAGCGCCAACCCGGCCGCGCTGGAAGCTGCACTTTCGATCTATCAAGGCAAGGCACTCATCAACTCGACCACCGGCGAAGAGAAGATGCTGAGCGTGGTCTTGCCACTTGCCGCGAAATATGGCGCAGCTGTGATCGGCGTCATCACGGATGAGCAGGGTATTCCTGCAACACCGGACGCTCGGTGCGCCGTCGCGCGGAAAATCGTGCACCGCGCGGCCGATTATGGCATCAAAGCAGACGATATCGTAATTGATTGTCTCGCGCTCACGGTTAGTGCGGATTCAAATGCTGGCCGGGTCACTCTCGACACGATGCAACTGGTGAGTCAGGACCTTGGCGTAAATCTCTCCCTTGGCGCAAGCAACGTGAGTTTTGGATTACCCGATCGGAAAACGATCAATGCAGCGTACCTGGCGCTCGGCATCGCGCGCGGGTTGACGGCAGCCATCACCGATCCGACTGTTCTCGAATTGCGGAAAACAATTCTCGCGTGCGACCTCATAATGGGAAACGATGAGTACGCGATGCGGTGGATCAAGGTATTTCGCGCGGCGCAAAGACAGTCATCCACTTGAGCAGGACGTACCTGAAGCGATTGTGCTGAAACAAATTCTGTCCATAACGTGGCTGTGGACACGATGGTTTTGGTATACACAAGGTTGATTCGATATGCGTGACGCTGCATAAAGACGTAGGGGCGAACCGACAGTACATCGTGTAGTTTTTGCCGACAGATCATCGTGGACATTTTGAGCTTTCTGAACCGCCAGTACATCGTGTAGGTCCATGACGAGAATCAGCTCCAGGATCAACGTTTTCAAGTGTAAAAATGACCTTTTCTGCTGCTACCACACGATGTACTGGCGGTCGAAACCGCCAAAGTTATCGCGATGATATGTCGGCTGTGATCGCATTCTTCTTTGACAGAATGACGGCTAGCTAAAGTTCGATCGTACGCGCATTAGCGCTGTCGGTTCGCCCGTAGGATATTTGCGAACCGCCAAGACATCTGCGCGGAGATTTGAGCTGAAAAGTTCCGTCAGACATCGTGGACATTTGAATCGTAACCACCGCCAGGACATCGTAGACATTTGAGACGTTATTTGCGACGCAGTTTGTACGACCAACGCTTATACACTTTACCCGCGACATACACGGTCAGGTATTGCCGCTTGGTATCCGGCACGACTTTCACGTAGCTACCTTTACAGCGCAGTCCCCCCGAAACCGCTGACCGAGGAGTTTGACGGTGCCGCGCCCAGAGACCCAGCGGATGAACACGACACGACCCTCGCAGATCGGCAGGGACTGCATATCGAGTTCGAATTGAGCGGGCAGTTTGCGGAGACGCTTGCGCTGTCGATACTGGGCGATGGTGTGTTGACCGAGCCGCGGTTGCACATGCCGGTGGTTCACCGTCTCCATGAGTCGGTCGAGTTCGCGCCGCAAGCCGCCCGCGTGTAGTGACGCTGGAACAGCAAGGGCTGAAATCAGCCGTTGAAGTTCTCGACGCCCCGTTGCGCTGGGGCCGAGGCTGCGGAATGAAGCTCAGGGTGACGCGCAGGTACAGGCACAGTCGAATCACCCGCGACAGGTAGCGTGCCGCCGGTCCCCACCCACAGAATTCGCGCGCATTGTCGAGCTGAACTTGAGCGGGCAACCCGAGGTGCTGCCAGGCCGCGATCAGAAAGCCAAGCACCTCGTCCATCTTGCGGGAAGGGCGTAATTGAGCATAAATTGCGCCATCGTAGACATCTTTGCAGACGTAGATGTACCAGCGTTTGCGCTGACCCTTCAGGTATACGGGCCCCACCAGATCGACTTGGTGCAACTGGTTGCTGTCGTCGGCGGTGGGCGCCGGATAGCCATTTGGCGTGAGCGGCGGTGCGGTTCGTAGCCGTGGACTGGTGAGCCCGTGCTGCGCCAGGACCCGTTCGATGGTTCGCAGACTCGGAAGTGGCGTGACCTGTAACGCTTTCAGTTCGGACTGAATCGTGGGCGCGCCAATTCGTTGATAGCGCGTTTCGGGTGTGGCGTGGGCTTCCAAGCGTCGGCGCACGCTGACAATCAGACGCTCGAACTAGGGTGGCAGGCGGTCGAGGAACGCGTGGGGCACACGCGACAACTCGTACAAGCCTTCCGCCCCTTCGAGCACATAGCGATTCTACCATTTGTGGAACCAGGATAGCGGCCGTTGCAGACGTTGGCAGATGATCTCGATTGGTTCGCCGGCCAGACGCCATTGAATCGCCAGTTGGCGATCGGCCAATTCGTTTCTCATCGGAACCTCCTGTGAGACCCTGGCGATGGTTACAGGAAGCTACTATAAACGACTTGGCAACTGCACACAATTCGGCACATCGCGAACTAATCTGGCGGTGCAACACGTTCAGAATCTCCACGATGTTGTGGAGGTAAAAACACTATTAAATGTCCACGATGTCCTGGGCGGTTCGCAGATATTGTGGGTATGTAACTGCCTGGCGTCGCAGCGTTCCGATGCTTGGAAATGCCGCGTACAAGAGTAGGGCATTGTGGCCCACTTTTTATCGCCGGATTTCAGCACACAGACCCGTGCGGATAATGGTGTCGCTAGTTTCCTATACCGCTGAGTTGGGAAGGACGCGTTCTGTAACGAGAAGGTTGATTTGTCCGATTTGTTATTCCAATTGCCTGTGCCTTGCACCAGTGGGGAATCAGCTTCTAGCATTCAATATAGTAGTCCATTCCACATGTCGGATGAGAGAGTTGTAGATCCCGCTGTATGAAAATACTGAATGAAAAACCGACGGCAACGAAAATATTAGAACGGGTCGCGTTGCCGGTCGAAAAGATCAGCAAAGAGGTCTTGTTCGATTGCCGGATGTGTGGGCAGTGTATATTGCACGAAACCGGATTGAGTTGCCCGATGCGGTGCCCAAAGAACGAGCGTAATGGTCCGTGCGGCGGTGTGCGCCCAAACGGGAATTGCGAAGTCTTTCCGGACAAGCCGTGCGTTTGGGTGCTAGGAATCGAACGCGCCCAGCGACTGCCGCTGTGGCGCGAGCACATTAATCATCTTCATCCGCCAGTCGATTGGCGACTGCAGAACACCTCGTCCTGGATCAGCTTGGTCACCGGGCGTGATTCCATCCATCCTAAGGGATGGGACGCAGTGAGTGCTAGTCGGACGCGGATGAGCCATGCCCAGAGCGAAGCCGAAGGCGCAGACAAACGCGGAAAATGATTTTTCTTCCGGGTGTTTTGGTGTGTTTCTGTGGCTGACTTGAATGACAATCGCCCGATGCACTCGGGCAGTCGACTTGAGAGCGTGTTGCGCGCAGGGTTGTTCGCCGGCACCGCGGAGTTGAATCCACCTGATAGTTCTGACCCGCAGGAAGTGTACGACGCCGCGTTGGTGTTGTCCGAAGTCGCCGATGCGATCAATGCGACTGATGCATCTGGCGCGAATGTTCACATGTCGAGTCTGGGTTTGTGTGCGCTCTTGCTAGGCGCGGGGTATGAAGTCGTGATGCAAATGCCGTGCCGCGACCGGAACCGCATCGCGCTGCAAGGAGACTTGGCGCCTCGGCGCTGGGTGTGAAGAATGTGCTCTGCCTTACCGGCGACGATGTGACCGCCGGCGATCAACCGGAAGCCAAGCGCGTGTTCGATTTCGACTCGATGCACTTGCTACGCATGGCGCGTATCATGCGCGATCAGGATATGTTGCTTAGTGGTCGAAAAATCAGTCCCGCCGCGCGTTTTTCTCGGCGCGGCAGAAAACCCGTTTGCGCCGCCGCTCGATTGGCGCGCGCGGCGGCTCGGCAAAAAGGTGGAAGCGGGCGCAGATTTCATCCAGACGCAGTACGTTTTCGATGTGGCTGTTTTCCGCGAATTCATGGCGCGTGTGCGCGACCTGGGCTTGAATGAACGCGTTCACATTCTCGCCGGCGTCGGTCCGCTCAAATCGCCGAAAGCTGCCGAGTTCATGCGGACGCGCGTGCCCGGCGTCGTCATTCCGGATGCAGTCATCGACCGCTTGAACAAAACGCCGCGCGAGCGGTGGCGCGATGAGGGAATGGACATCTGCGTGGAGATCATTCAGCAAGTGCGTGAGATCGAAGGGGTCGCGGGTGTGCACGTGATGGCGTATCGGCAGGAAGAGGTTGTCGCCGAAATTGTTCACCGCGCTGGGCTTTTCCCGCGTATCTCGCCAGCCACGATTCAGGCGCAGAAAAATTCTGCGTATGCCGCTCCCTCGACTTGAGTTTTATTACGCCTATCTGAACCGGTGGCAATCCTCTCATCAGGAATCGACGAGCGCAATCTGGACTTGCGGTCATGTTGGTTTCATAGTCATCCAGCAATCAAGCAAGGGTGTGCGTCAAGTTTTGATACTGCTGGCGAATCTTATGTCGCGGCGTGTCAGCACTTGAAGTGACGAGTCGGAAACGTCGCACATCGGCATACAGACTGGAACAGATGAATTCGCCAGCAGTATCAAGCTTTTGGTTCATGCCCATAGCGATAGGATTTGAAACGAGCACGTCCATCGGCGAATGGTGCCACGGATGATTCGCAGGCGGACGATACGATGCTTTGGCTTGAGGTGATAGTGACGCGTGGTGCTCAATGCGTGTGACCTTGACCAATTCCGGATTGAGGGGGTTCAGCCCGTGTGGGCAGGGTGGATGGGGCACCTTTCGGGTGTAGGTTTTTTAGGTGGTATCTTTTCCCAGCGAAGTTGGCCATGGCTCTGGATAAAAACGACCTATGGGAACGCTGAGCCCACCAATCAATTTGCTGATCAAGACAATCCAGCCTCGCCGAAAACAGCTGAGCAAGCGCGGACGCGATTTTTTCGATGAGCGGCGGCGTGCGATATGCGTGTCTGGGAGTTCGGCCAAACTGCTCACGGGTAACGTGGCATCGGCTTCGCCGCCGACACTGACCACCCAGAACGTCGCCACCGCGATCGCTAACCAATGCCGTGCGGCGCGTGCGGGATCCGTGATCTGGGTGTGTTGCCATTGCCAACCGCCACGCTTGGTATCCTTGAAGCCGCTCTCAATCCACGCGCGTAAGGCGTACCCGCACGCGTCGGCTTGCACGGGCACCAGATCGGTGACTATCAGCCAGGGATCGGTGTGCGTGGCATCGCGCCGTGCTAAGAGCGTGCACACCAACGGATTACTTTTGAAACATTCCAAGGGGCTACGCCAGGCATCGCCCGCGTGGGGCACCAGCTCGGACAAAAGGTGAGACGCGCCGGTCGGCTCAAGGCGATATTTGCCACCCGCATTGATCCGCAGATAGGGAAGGATGCTTATTCGGTTACGGCTTATAAGACCAATCATGGCAAGCGCACCGCGACCTGGTTGGTGTTCGTCTTGCTGCGAGTCACCGCTTCGCTCCGGTGCATCCGGGAATCCTATCGCGGACGTTTTGGCATCGAAACCGATTATCGCTCCTTGGAACAGGTGCGGGCACGCACCACATCCACTAACCCAGCTCTACGGTTCTTTTTCATGGCACTGGGTGCAATTTTAATCAATGTGTGGATGGCGTTGCAATGGACCTATTGTCGAATGCGCGGGTCGGGTGCGCGCCGGATTCGCCAAGGGCGATTGACCCTGGAACGACTGATCCGTTTCCTGATTCGCACCATCGAAGCATACTACGGCGTTGTGACTGAAATTGTATCACCTTGACTCAAATCTGTGATGTACTGAGACTAACGCACCTCCATGCCATTTCTGGCTGTTTCATCCCGTCCGTCGTTTCAAAAAGAAAAGCCCGCTTATCCCGTTTTAGCGCCTCCTTTGGAAAGCGGCCCCGATGCGACCTAGCGAGCGTCGGGGGAAAACGGGAATATGCGGGCTGGACTCAAGACCAAGTCGTCCTAGTGGGCAGTCCTACCTGCCTTTTCTCTTACGTTTAGGTTTAGGGCTGGATTTCACTTCTAACGCGGTTTTCCCTTCCTCGAACAGTGCGTCCAGATCTTCCTTCCTGATTCTTCTTTTCTGCACGCCCCTGATGGTGTAAAACTTCAGCAGTCCATTATCCATCAGGCCGTAGAGCGTCGCCCGCGACACTCCCAGGTACTGCATCGCCTCGGTCGGCGTGAGCCATTCTCTCTGGACTCTTTCTCCCCGTCCTTTTGTCTCAATCTCGTCTTCCTCGCTGGCGTCCTTGACATGGTCAGGCATCGTTTTTCTCCTGAATAATTAACAAAAAGATAAAACTTGACAACCCGAATGCTTAAGACGTATAATATATACTATACGAAATAAACAGATTACGTCACTCATGGCGGTCCGACCGTTTAAACTAGATTATCTGATCAAAATGGATTTTATCAGAATAGCCCGAATTTGCAAAGCGGCGCCGTGCTGGAAGGAGGTATACATGTCTCTGGAGGTGTCTATGTCTGCTGTGCGTCACCGGTAAACCGAGATTGAATGCATGGTCGGTCCATGTGATCCCGGAAATTTGAGGTGTCTCTTCTGTCATGAGCTTTTTGGAGATGGAGAGAGCTGGGAAAGGTCTGGGACGATGATCACGTCTACTTCATCGGCGTCCGCGATAAGTGTAATGGTCTGCCGAGCAAAGTACAAGTCCAAAGGAGGAAAAGGTTGACCAATAACGACGACACTGACATTGCCGCTGGCGCTAGTGCTATTATCAACGCTAGTGGCATCAGCACCTCAACCAACGTCAAGCGTTTACGTGCAGTCATCTATGTGCGTGTCTCGACAGACGAACAGGCCGAGCAGGGTCGCAGCCTGGACAAGCAATTGGACTATTGCCGCCAGTATTGCCAGCGACGCAACCTGGAAATAGTCGGCGAATATGCCGATGACTATACCGGCACCGTCCCATTGGAGCAAAGGCCTAAGGGATCGTTAGTCTACAAGATGCTGGCCGACAACGTTGCCGATGTTCTAGTCATTTACATGATGGATCGGCTGGTTCGCCCGCCGGAGGAGGGGGATGAATGGGACATTGCCATTCTGGTTCGCGGTCTCGCCAAATTAAAGAAGGAGATTCACCGCACTGATCGGGGCCGTATCGGCACATCATTTGCAGATCTTCTGATCGCTGTCATCGATGCCAAGTCCGCTGGGGATGAACGTCGGGTCGCGGTGAAAAGGATGACCATAGGCCGTTACCAAAAAGCACGAGCCGGTCTTGTGGTCGGCGGCAAATTTGCGCCTTTTGGCTACCGCTTTCTTCGGGACGACCACGGCAGAGTCTACGGCATGGAGATCTGTGAAGAGGAAGCCGACGTTGTTCGCAAAATCTACCTCTGGTATACAAAGGAACGACTGACAATGTGGGCTATCGCCAAAAGGCTGAACCTGACACATGTCACGATTCCTTGGTATCGCCAAACGCGGGCCAGAAAGTCCAATAAGAATTCTCCTCCAAAGTTGTGGTCGGTCCGCACTGTCCATCGCATCCTTGCCAACGAGACCTACAAGGGTGATTGGGCTTATGGCAAATACGGCACGGATTATTCAACTCGCCGAATCTTGGCGAACGGCAACGAGTACGGGGGAAAACGCGTCCAGAATCCGCGTTCCCTGTGGGTCCACGTTTCCGTCCCCGCCATCATCGATCCCAAGATTTGGAAGGAAGCCGAATCCTTGAGGACTGCGAATCGCAAAATGTCATCGCGCAATGGCAAGTCTCCTTTTCCCCTGAGAGGTCGAATAAGGTGCGCATATTGTCGTCGTACGCTCAGTGGGGAAACGATAAAGCGACCTTACGGTATCTTCAGGTATTACGGCTGCCCCAGACACCGAAACAAAGCCATGGGCGATTCATGTCCCCAGCCAAGGCTTCCGGCCGATTTTCTGGAGAAGGAAATCTGGAACTACTTGCGTCGACTAATGGAAGATGAGAAGAGATTTGAAAGGACGTTGCGCCGATGCCTCAGCAATATGAACAAAACCATCGCTGACAAGAAGCGGGAACTCGAACTTGTCCAGGAGGAAGTCAAAGACGCTGCGGAAGCTATTGAGGGCTTGAGCCGCTTGGCATCGAAGGCACGTGGAAAGGCCCTGGAGGCATTGGAGGCTCAAATCGAGCTGGCGACCGACCGCCATGAGCATGCCATTGCAAAAGAGGAACAGATCGCCAACCAGCTAAAAGGGCTTGATGTCATGCCCAATGTTGAAACGGCGCTGCAATTTCGAAGCGATGTCATGCGGGGTTTGCAAGACCCTTCTCCGGCAAACATGCAATACGCATTTAACCTAATGCAGGTCCGAGTCATGGCACACGACAAAAAGTGCCAAGTTTTCTGCATGATTCCGGGTGAGCCAGGTGTGTTTGATTTCACCAAAGGCATTGAACTTACCGCGAGAATTGAGTTCCCACCTTCTCGCAGTGCGCCATGATGAATTTTGCTTCGGGCTTGGGCTTGGCATTCTCTATCACCCACGACCACGGTACGCCTTCCCACGCGGTATCGAACTTGCTCCAGCGCGTGACGCAATGAATGTCGGTCACCACGCGCTGGGTTGGTAATTTCAAGAACTCGTCCCACGTTAGTCGGATTGGGTTATCAACCAGCCCCCAAATTTTGAACTCCCAGGTTTTGGGATCGAAACGCGGCACGCCGCCGTAGTGCAACACCGGAAACTTTTCGGTGAGATATTGACCGGGCGGGAGCCGTCCGCCTTGGGGATCGAACTTGCGCGTCGGGTTGGCGCGCTTGAGCCGCAGAACTTTATCGAGCGGATTATTGGGCACGAGATGCTCCTTTCATCGATGCGTCGCGCGAGACAGTTGCTCACGCGCGACTCGCTCGGATTATAATCTTTCGCGGAGGGTTGTCAATCGGTATCGCGTCCAGTCGCCATGGGCGCGATACTTTTTCGTTCTCTAGTCCTGAAACGACGCGCCGTGCGCCGACGGTCGCAGATTCGATCGGAAAAAGGTGTTGACAAACTTTCTTTCCTTCTGCTATACTTCCGACCAAGAACCACAAGATCGCTGACGTTGGTTTTCTCATCGTCTTTTGGAATGGTGGAGCAGGCGCGAAACAATCCGCGCGTGATGGAAATCTACCTGGGCGTCGAAGACGCGCCGCGCGCGTGAAAGGAGACCTCATGATCAGTCTCGGCTTGATCGACATCTTGCTGGTATTGCTCGTCATTGCAATGTTCGTTTACTCTTCGCGCCGCCGCGCGATGCTGCCATTCTACGTGACGCTGGTTCTCGTCGTCCTGATCGAAATCGAACGACTCGCGCCTGGCGCGCTGGCGGCGGCGGGCAACGCGATTCACGGCATCGATGCGATCAACAAGCAATTGCCGCACGTAGAAATCTCGCCGATCGTGACGATCAAGTGATGCCTGCAAGTCAACGACATTCACACGTACTACGGCGACAGTTATATCTTGCAGGGCGTCTCGCTGCGCGTCGAGCCGGGACAAGGGGTTTGCTTGCTGGGTCGCAACGGCGCGGGCAAGACGACGACGATCCGCAGCATCATCGGTTTTACGCCGCCGCGCGCGGGCAGCAGCGTCTTCAACGCGCGCGACATTACGCGCGTCTCGTGGGACCGCATCGCGCGCGCCGGCATCGGTCTGGTGCCGCAAGGGCGGCGCATCTTTCCTGACTTGACGGTGCGTGAGAACCTGACGCTTGCCGCGCGGCAACGCGGCGGCAGCGACTGGGACTTGGACGCGGTATATCAACCGCGGACGCGCTCCGCCGCAACGAAGAGGTGAAGAAGCAATAGTTGGGAGTGTAAGCCGGACGGAGGTGATTCGTTCCGTCGTCCGTCGCTCTGGGGGCATTGACAATCGAAGTGTTCTAGTGCTAGAATCATTCCGACAGAACGGCGTTCGGTATTACGAACGCCGCGTCGAATCCACCAGGAGGGTCCGTCACGATGAGCGAACCGTTTGTCACCGTCAGTCGTGAAGGTGCGGTTGGCGTCCTCATATTGAATCGCCCGCCGGCGAACAGCTACAACATGGATTTCGTCCGCGCGCTCAGCGCGGCGGTCGATCAAGTCGGCAGCGACTCCGAAATCCGCGCCGTCGTCGTCAAGAGCGCGCTCGAAAAATTCTTCTGCGCCGGCGCGGACGTCAAATTCTTTAGCGAAGGCACCCACCAATCGAATATGGAAATGATCCGCGCTGAGCACGACGCGCTCGCGCGCATCAGCCGCGTGCCCAAGATTTTCATCGCGATGATCGGCGGACACGCGCTGGGCGGCGGCTTGGAGATCGCGCTCGCGTGCGATTTGCGTTTCAGCGGCGACGGCGATTTCAAACTCGGCTTGCCGGAAGCAACGCTGGGGCTTTTGCCCGGCAACGGCGGCACGCAACGGCTGTCGCGCCTGATCGGCAAGAGCCGCGCGCTCGACCTGATGATTAACGGTCGCGCGGTCGCGCCGAGCGAGGCGCTCGCGCTCGGCATCGTCGATCGCGTCTTGCCGCAGGCGGAACTGGCGGCGAAGACGATGGAGTACGCGGCGAACCTTGCGCGCGGCGCGTCGTTCGCGATCGGGCGCATCAAGGTCGCCGTGAACGAGGGAATCGAAATGCCGCTCGCCGAAGGACTGGCGCACGAGCGAAAGGTGACCGAGCAAGTTTTCCTGAGCGAAGACGCGAAGGAGGGCATCGCCGCGTTCGTGGAAAAACGCAAACCGGCGTTCAAAGGCAAATAGCCCTAGTGTCGGAGGCGCGCAATGGTCGACATTGTCGCCCTTTTGGTCCTGGCTTTACTCGCGATCCTTTTCGGCTGGCTCGCCAAACGCGCGTGGGACTCCAAGCGCGCGTGGCTAAAGTGGATCGGCGTGATTCTAGCCGGACTGGTCACGTTGATCTTTATCCTCCTGTTCGTCGTCGGCGTGATCGGATTTGCCAAACTCAATTTGCCGCAAAGCAATCCAGTGGCAGACGTGAAAGTGGCGGGCACGCCAGATCAAATCGCGCGCGGCAAAAAAATCGCAATGGTGTGTACCGCCTGCCACTCGACGACGAACGGGCTACCGCTCGACGGCGGCACGCGCAATTTCGTCGGTCCCTTGGGCACGGTCGTGCCGCCGAATCTGACTCCGGGCGGTCCGCTCAAAGATTGGTCGGATGGTGAGATCATTCGCGCGATTCGCGAGGGAGTCGCCAACAACGGGCGCGCGTTAATCGTGATGCCGGCGGATCAATTTCACGGGATGAGCGATGCGGATGTTCAGGCGGTCGTCGCGTATTTGCGGTCGCAGCCGGCGGTGCAGCACGATACGCCGGCAAACGGTTTGAGTCCGCTTGGTATGCTTCTGGTCGGCGCAGGCATTTTCTCGACCAGCGTGCAAGCGCCGATCACGCAGCCGGTTGTTGCGCCGCCGGCGGGCGTGACCGCCGATTACGGCAAGTACCTGGTCGGCATTAGCGGCTGCCACGCCTGCCACGGCGCAGACCTCGCCGGCGGCACGCCGGGTGGATTCACGCCCGTGGGTCCCAACTTGACGGCGATCGTTCCCAAGTGGAGCCAATCGGATTTCATCAAGACGATTCGCACCGGCGTTGATCCGACCGGGCACGCGCTGGCGCCAGACCAAATGCCGTGGAAACTTTTCAATGCGATGTATACCGACGATGAACTCGGAGCGATTTACACGTACCTGCATTCGCTGACGCTGATTATCAAGTCTGCCAAGTAAGATGTGTTCGCCGCGCAAGCGGCAAACGCTAGATAGGAAACCGTATGCCACCGTTCATTCAGGAAGACGCGCTGAAGCAGCGCCTCGAACATAAGCAGTTGGTCGAGAATGAAGACCACATGACCGCGCAGTACAAAGACGATCTGATCCGCATCCTCACGGTCTCCGCCGACACCGAACTCGTCAGCGCGCCGGCGTACTATTACGCTGCGCGCAACGCGCCGTCGGTGAATGCGATGATCTCGGCGCTCGCGATCATCCAGGACGAGATGGGGCACGCGCACATCGCGTACCGCCTGCTCGAAGACTTGGGCGTGAAGAAGGAGCAGATGATCTACGAGCGCGCGGCGCGCCAGTTCAAATATCCGTACGCGTTCGACGTGCCGCTCGAATCGTGGGAGGAACTCGTCGTCGCGAACGCGTTCTACGACCGCGCCGGCATCACGCTGCTCGGCGACGTGTACCGCAGCACGACGTATGGCCCGTGGAAGCGCGCGCTCGTCAAGGTCGATAAGGAGGAAACCTTCCACCTGCGCCACGGCGAAATCTGGATGCGACGCATCGTCGAAGAGCCGGGTGGGCGCGAGCGGTTGCAGCGCGCGGTAGATTGGATGTTTTTGCTGACTGTCGAGTGGTTCGGCTTGCCCGACGATTTGAAAAAGCATCAGGGTCAACTCGGCTACGGACTCAAAGGCAGCTCGAACGACACGCTGCGGCAAATCTGGATGAAGACCGCCGTGCCGCTGTGCGAGGAACTCAAGCTGAATGTACCGGCGCGGTTCGACGAAGCGACGCAAAAGTACGTCGTCACGTGCTCATTCCCCGCGAGTTTCGATTCCAAAAACAAGCGGTGGGAACTGGAAAAAGGCGCGATCACTTGGGACGAGGTGATGAAGCGTTGGAAGGCGCGCGGACCGATGAACGATTATTTCGTCGAGCGCATCCAGCGCGGGTACAAGGCAATGGCGGCGTGATATATTCACCGCGGAGAACGCAGAGGGCGCAGAGAATAAATTTTTTGTCTCCGCGTTCTCCGCGTCCTCTGCGGTTAAATTGATGTCCTCCAATGAACGAATCTGAAGGCAATCTCTGGCGTGCGCTGGAAGAGGTGAACGACCCTGAATTTCCGATGAGCATCGTGGACATGGGACTCGTCTACGGCGTCGCGCAGGAAAACGATTCCGCGCGTGTCCAGATCACGTTCACCGCGATGGGCTGCCCCGCGATGGACATGATCCTCGACGACGTGCGCGCGCGGCTGCTGCACGAGCCAGGCGTGCGCGACGTGCAGATCGAAATCGTGTGGGACCCGCCGTGGAACAAATCGCGCCTGAGCGCGCGCGGACGTGAGTTGCTGCAAATGTGGGGAATTGCGGTATGAGCGAAAACGAAAACAAAATCTACGAGGTCTTTGCGCGGTTCAAGTACGACGAGCCGCTGCACTTTGTCGGTACTGTGACCGCGCCGGACGACGAGCTGGCGAAGGTGTACGCGTTCAACACCTACAACGAATGGGCGTGGATCGAAATGATCGCCGTGCCGCGCGCCGCGGTGGTGCGCGTGATCGAGACGGCGTAGGGCAAGTGAACAGTGTTTAGTAAACAGTATTCAGTATCCAAGTTGCTGTTTGCCGAACACTGAACACTGAATACTGAATACCGAATACTGATAACTGGCGACTGGTGATTGATGACTGACATAACCGATCCCAAACAA